>Ga0209401_1000418_pt1 | contig 29018 bp, 38 predicted proteins | sample M_140807_MF_Meta_FD_187318 | JGI IMG/M metagenome (GOLD analysis project Ga0209401, IMG submission 187318) | Freshwater microbial communities from Lake Montjoie, Canada to study carbon cycling - M_140807_MF_MetaG (SPAdes) (version 2) | ecosystem: Environmental > Aquatic > Freshwater > Lake... | reverse complement strand
CCGCCGTCATGTACGAGCAGGAAGTCTTAGCCGAGTTCGTCTCCGACGCTGGCTCAGTGTTCCGTGTCAAGCCCGAGGTGATTGCGCCTGAGCTTGTAAGTCCTGCCGGGCATCATGTCTACCTTGGCATTGACCTTGCCAAGCACAGGGACTTCACTGTGTTCACTGCGAGCCGTGACGGCGACCGCCTGCCCGTGTACCACGATCGTTTCAACGCCGTGAGCTGGCCGATGCAGAAGGACCGGATCGTGTCGGCCGCACGTCTGCTTGAAGAGATGGGCGCTACAGGCGTGACGATCATCATGGACTCCACTGGCATCGGCGACGTGATCTTCGACGACCTTGAGGAGGACGGCCTCGACATCGTCCCGGTCAAGTTCACCAACGACTGGAAGGGCCGCGCCGTGAACCTGTTGTCGGCCGACCTTGAGCGTGGCAATGCTTACCTTATTGACGAGCAACTTCACGAATTTAATACTTATGCGTATGTAATGAGTGAGACCACCGGCCGCTTCAAATACGCTGCACCTGACAGTGGTCACGACGACGAGGTCTCAGCGAAACTACTGGAACACTGGGGCCAAGTTCACCATGGAGGGCCGGACATGCGGGTGATCGACCCAGTGACAACTGAGAAGATTGAGGAGGTCACTTTGCGACCGGCGAGCTTCGGTGAGTTGTTTGATCGACCCGAAGCTTGGGGCGCATAACGTACCCACCGGACGGAAAGTGTGTTACCGTAATTCCTACGTCAGTCGATGGCCCGGACACCGGAGACTGGCAAGAGAGGCCCGCCGGGAATGGACACCCGTGCGGGCCTCCTACTTTTTTGATACGTTGCTGTTGCGTTAGCGGGTATGTAAACAAAACCAGACCCCGGTTGTCCCGCTAACGAAAACGCCCCCGGCGGCCAGTAAGGCGCCGGGGGCGTACGTTTTACTTGGGTTTACGAGCTGACCGGATCGCGACTGCAGCGACCAGTGGGGCCAAGCTCACTGCGACACCTGCGAGGGCGTTAGCCGACCCGGCGTCGAGTACCTTGAACGTGACAAGCGCCGTCAAGACGCTGGCTGCTATTCCTTGAATTGTGCTGGTAAGGGCTTTGCTATTCATGTGATTAGTCCTTGTAGGGAACGCGGACGCAAGCGGCAACAACGTCAAGCGATCGAGTACGGACAAAGACGCCGCCGCCGTTTGCTTGATCGCCGCCGTTACCTCTGGCGGTATTACCTTCAACGCAGGTCACCGATGACCCGTTTGACTTCAGGAAAATTCCGACGTGTTGAACTGAGTCGCCGCCGGGAGTGAACTTAAAGTAAACCCAGTCGCCGGGCTTGCACTCTGACAACTTAATCTTCTTCCAGCCGTCAACGCCACCCATTTTTGCGTGGCGAGTAGCGCGGTCAACGACCGACACGGTGTAACCACCGACATCAGCAGGGTTGATCCGATGGCTGCTGCCGACGTACGCTGAGGTGGCACAAAAGACTTGACACCATGGAACGCCGCCGCCGGGGTAACCGCAGAGGCTAGCCCACTTAGTGATTCGGGGGCCTTGGTTGGAGAACGGTGGTGACTCAACAACACCAACGGTTGACAGCGCCCACTTAACTGCAGCGGACCTTTCGCCAGTGTTAGCGATCTTTTTCTTGACTCGGGCGGCGCGCTGCTGCTCGAGCTTCAGCACCAGTGCGTTGTGCGCCATGAGGCGCTTGAACTTCGCGATGTTGGATCTAGCGCGCTTGGCGCGATCCTCGTGAGCTTTAAGCTCATCTTTTGGATTAGGCATACAACCCAGACTACGCTGGGGTCTGTCAGCGACCGAGCTTGCTATTAGTCACTACGGCCAGTCTGGACAGGAATTTTTCAAACCTGTTTCGTTGGTTGTCGATCGACACTTGAGCTGACTGATTTGAGTGATCGTAGCTGACGCCTGCGATGATCCCGTCCCTGCCGTACGCGCCCGAGTCGGGGTCGACGCGGTTTGAGAAATGAATCAGTTCGGAGGTCTTTAGCAGTAGCTGTGACGGGTGCAGCGAGGCGCCAGTAAAGTAGTCACGGACGCCGCCGCTAGTAACTGTCAAGTCACCCTTCAAAGGGGTTGCCATGTGCGCCGCGAGAAACACGTCACCGATCTGAGCTGCCGCCGAGTCGGTGGTTGAGGCGTCGAGGCGAAGCCGCTTAGTGCGAGTAAAGCCACGCCTGTCTGGCATGGTTGATCGACTGACGCCGACGGTGACTGAGTCAAAGTAGATGTTGCCAGTCACGGTCTCTGTAACAATGTTGTTGTCGTACAGGCGGATTGCGACGTTGCCAAAGTAAACAGCGTTGTAGCCGCTCGAAACGTAGCCTGCAGGCACCGACACAGTGGCGCTCAACGTGACCAGTGAAGTACCAGTATTGACGGCCGTGACTAACGCCTTAGTTGGGACGCCATTAGCGACAACCCACTGTCCGACTGAAATACCCGCTGTTGATGCGACCTTGATTTGATTGCTTGTCGAGGCTTGAGTGATCGTAGTTTCAACAACGGCTGTACTCACAGTGTCGACTTTTGGAACCCAAGCAACTGACACTTGCCGAATTTGCTGATCACCACTCGTTGTTTTTGCCCACGTCGTCCCGTAATTGCCTGAGTTGGCGAGATCACCGAAGCGCACAGTTGGAAAATGCCCGTCAACGTCAGGCTGAACAAGCATGCTCAAGATGTAGGCGGTGCCAGCCTTGAAGGTGTACCCGGCTTTCAAAGACCCCGTAAGGTGCGTGTTGCCAACACTTGAGTCAAGCGGCGGCGGCTGCCACTGGGCTGTGTAAGACCCGGCGAGGAGCGTGTTGTTTTGGCGAACAAAGCCGCCGGGAAAACCTGACGCTACCAGCCAATAATTTGGGGACCTGTACCAGTTGTTGGCGTTGGCCTCAAAGTCAGGGTTGGCTACTGTCGCTGACGTAATGTCAGAAACCATCATCGCACCATCCGCAGTGGCCCCAGCGTAGCGGGGAGACCTCACTGCCTGTCCATTTGGCCCAGTGCCTTCAACGACAACCTTGCTGTAAATCTCATCTCCTGAGTTAGCGGAGGCGTCAGAAAACGCGGAGCCACCCCAGTTGCCGACAACCGTTGATGGGGTAGCCGGGCGCGGAGAAAAAATAAACTTACGTCCGGGACCGACTTTGCTGACGTAGTTGTGGTACGAGTTGACGGCAGTGATGTACTCGCGTGGGCTGCGGCCGCCGCCCTCGGCTGCGAGGTGCGGCACTGCGAACTTCGTCGGGTAAACATAGGTGCCGCTCTGGTCCAGCAAAGGAGCGTACTCAATCACGTCGTTTACTACTTCGCTGGCAACAACACCATTGACAAGGCCGGTGGCTGACGCCGATGTTGCCCCGGTAGCTGGAACACTGAGGGTGACGTTTGAACCACTGACAACCAATGCTGTCGTGCCAGCTCGAACCCCGATCGCGCTAATTTGCATGCCAGCAGTAAGTGTGCCGCTAGTAGTGGTGTAGGTGGCGCTAACCGAACCGTTAGTCGAAGTGACCGTTCCAGCCCATCGGTTAGGACTTGAGGTAAACACTTGAATAGCCGTGAACTGCACCAAGAAATCTGAGGTAATCGTGTTAGTGCCGCCGACAAACTGAACGCCGAGCAGCACATACCTGCTGGGGTTTGCAAACGTGCCGTAGGCGCTACTACCAGTTCCGACGGCTCCCATCGCCTGCGGCCACGCGCTGCTTTGAGGTGTAGTCGGGGCGCTATCAACGTGAATCGTTTTAAGCGAATCAGAACTCCGAGCTACTACTTTCATGTTGTCGCTTGTTGAGTAGTTACCGCCTGATGGCACAACCCAACTCACGGCAATCTGTTGAGCGTTGGCTTCGGGGCCGAGATCCAGCAGCACGGCAGCGTAAGTGTTGGCTTGAATTGTGCTGCCCTTTGCCCAGCCGACTGTAACCACGCCCTCACTGGCCTGCACTGTCGAGCCAAACGGGAACGCCGTAAGGCTAGTCGTCTGAAAGTTCTTAGGCTCCTGCCAATCAGCAAGGCGCGAATGCACCCAAGTCTTTTCAACCGAGTCATCGTCAAGGTGATACTGCCAGCCCTTGCATTGCACGTTGACGCTGCCGCCGTCGGCGTCCGTAGTCGGAGTCTGCGAGATAAACCCTTCCCAAACAGTGACGCCAGCAATCTCGATCTCGACTGGAGTAAACGCAGCAAGGTCGGGCCACAGGGCGCTCGGAGTGCGGCGCAAGGTAAAGCTTGCGGTGTCATTCCCCCAGTCGTTAGAGGAAAGCTGGATTCCCTCAGGCGAGATTCCAGCGCGGCGATCAACGCCGCAAGTCTCCCACGCTCCGTCCATTGCCTGAAGGCGAACCACCGCGTCAGCGGTCTGCATCAGGCTCCCCTAGCGAGGTAGTAACGCGGGGTGTACCAGCCGCTGACAGTCAGGGATTGACTGACAGTGTCGACGTTAGTGGCCTCCGGATCATCAGGCACAGCCGCCGACGGCTTAAGGAAAAGCTTGAAGCTTGACGCTGCCGGAACTTCCAAGAGCTGACCGCCAAGCCCAGAATCAGGGAAGTACCCGGCCGCAGTGTAATCGTTAGTGCCGCCGTTGCTTTTCATCCAGCCGGTCAAGTTCGAGCGGATGATCTTTGCGGTGCCGCTGCTTGACGGAATAAAGACTGGGTACGAACTGTTAGGTGTCTTTGCGGTAGGTGACAATGCCCGCTGCCGTGCTGGCACGACGCAGACGTAGTCGATTGCAAACTCGTTTGAGGACGCCGCCGAAAAAGCTGTTGCGATACTGAGGCGCCAAGCGGCCGGGCTGCTTGACGGATCAACGTACGCAGGAACGGTCCCAAGCCTGTAGAAGTACCAGTTGCTGCCAGACGATGGTTTGGTCAGTAGCTTCCCTGCGGTGCCGTACTCTGCGGTGTAGCGAGCGTCACCGAAATTGGTGCCTGCAGTTGGAGCCAGCGACGTGGTGGTTGTAGGAATGTGGTCGGACGCGACTTTCATTCGCGCCCAGACTTCAAGGCTTACGTCGTTGCCGTTGAAAGAGTCGCGTTTCAAGGTTGAAGGGTCGAGGTCGACGTTGACGGTGTACGTCGACGCAGTCGGGGTAGCGACGCGCACCTTGCCGCCAACCAGTGTGGTCGATGATTCCGCCGCGAACCCAAAGCTCGTACCCGACACACTAACCCCAGTAGCGTAAGCGGTGCCGCCGCTGTTGGTCAACGCCAAGGCACCAAACGGCCCGCGTGTGTTTGACTGTGGAGTACCAACAGTTGACCAACTAGCAAGCATCCAGTTAGCGGCCGTTGAAGTGTTGAACTGCAAGTCCAGTAGTCCGGGCGCTGTACCCGCAGTTACTGAGACGTCCGCACTAGCCGGATAGGTAGTCGTCGACAGCGCAGAAATCTGTTGACTCAAGCCCCTGCCCAGCGGGCCGATCGGCCATGACACCTCGAAGACAATTGACTTATTCTGACTGAACTCGATCCAGCGGTAATTTGCCTGCCAGCTAGCTGGCCCCTTGATCTGGTAGTACACGGCGTTTGTTGCGTTCTCGGGCTGCCACTTCAAGTAGTAATCCTTGTCAGTGTCTTCAAGAATGCCGAGAAGCTGCTCCCACTTGGTGACAGCCGCATTAGCGGAAGACCCGGCGTAAATCAAGCTGGCGGTCACCGTGCCATTCGCGTGAGTCTCAGCGGCAAGGACCGATCCGCCGTAGCGCCGATTCGTGTCAGCGAACTGCTGATTACGCTGACCCGGGACCAGCTTCAGCGTGTCCCTGACGAGACTCCAGTCAGTCCCGTTAAGGTCGCCGCCGGTTACTGATGAGGCCGTAGTGCCACCTGCACTGAGGGTAACAATTTGCAGTACGTCCGCCATTAACCCACCAGACTACGCGGGCTAGTGACGGTACCCTGCAAATCAAGTCCGCCGGTAGCTGCCGATGCCACAGCAGACAACGTGTTTGGATCGCCCGGATGCAGAGTGTTGATGTTAACCACAACAGGATTCGTGGTGCGGCCGCCGCGTCCGCTGAAATAACTTGAGCCGCCGGGACCGCCAGCAGCAATCGATTCGCTGTCATACATCATCGAGCCAGCGACGTTAGAGAACGCTGTGCTAATCGCAGCCTCGTTACGCGCCGAGGTCAATAGAGCGTTACTGCGCTCAAGCTTGGCCTGCAGGGACGCTTCGGCAACCGGGTCAGTGTAGGCATTGTTGCGGTTGTTGATGATCTCTGATTCAAGCCCGTAAATCTTGCTCTGCAAGTTGGGCTTTTCGTAGGCGGACGCTCCCTTAAGCGCCTCACGATAAAACGCCAATGACTGCCGCAGCAACTTGTCAAGCGCAGCCTTGTCCTTCTTGAAAGCCTTGGGGTCACGACGAAGCGAGTCAAGGTTAAGCTTCTCCCTAAGCGCCGATGTTTGATCCTCGACACGCTTTTGCTTGCCGCCGGTGACTTGAAACTCGTCCATGTTGTTGGACTGAATGTCGGTTTGCCAGCCTGCGATGGCCTTGTTGATCGCAGCCTTGCGCTTTGGGTTAGCGCCCGGAAGAGCAATCCGGTATTGGGCAATCAGCCACTCAAGTTCGGCCGTGCGCTCGTTACGGTACTTATGAAATCCCTTTGCGTCGCCCTTGTTCTTTGCGCGAGACATGAGCGTACTAAGCGTGTCCGCCCTGTCTGAGTGGCTACTGATTTTATCTGCAACCGCGAGGGCGCGGCGCGCCCAGAAAAGGTCACCGGACGCAAAGCTATTGTTTACCTTGTTAATCTCGCCAAGTGCTTTCTCCGCTCTGCGGCGCTCAGCAGTCGTAAGAGGCTGGCGCTGACTCTTCTTGTAGAGGGGGTTGTAAATGTCTCGTTGAGACTTATTCTTTACTTTCCCGGCCTCAATGTCTGATCGAAGAGCAACCTCGTCAAAGATTGCGGCGCTAGTAACTCCGGCGGGCGAGCGGCCAACAGCAGCGTAAGTCAGTCCCGAGCTGTCCCACACGCCCATTCCAAGCGCCTTGGCGGCCGCCGCGAGATAACGCTTATTCTGCGACCGGTACGCTGGATTGGTCGCGATGACGTACTCAGGTACGTTCTCTTCGCCAACCAACAGGGTTGGCTCGTTGAATCGGCCCATCGCTGCGCGCCTCGGTCGGCCCATTGCTTTACCGAGCGCCGTGGCCTTGTCGTAGCCGGAAGCGGCAGCCATCGTGCCGTAGTTGACCCCGCCCTCTGCTCGACTAGCGCCCGGCAGTTGACGGAAGGCATCAAAGACTTTTCCAGCGCGTATTGGTGACGTCTCAACCTGTATTGAAAGCCGCCTGACAGCAGGGATCCGGTTAAGCTCCCGGATCATCTGACGCTCGTTGAGCTTGCCATTCAGGGCAATTTCGATTGCTTGCTTCTTGGCGCCAGCTCTAATTGCCTTGCCGATTGCCTGCTGCAACTTGATCGACGTGGTCTGTGCCAGCCCGCCTTGATCTGAAGTGAGCAGACGCTGACTTGCTATGGCCTGACCGCCTTCAAAATCTCGCGCCTGCTGCTGCAATCTGAGGTTCTTCTCAAGCTGCGCGTTTGCCCTTGCAACATACTCAGGGTCGGTAAGCAGATTACGCCCGGCTCGCCCTGCGCGCCTCGCAGTAACCGTCTTCTCGAAACTGTCGTTAGCTGACTCTTCCCTGTTGCGCGTCTGTCCCTTAGCGTTAGCCTGCAACTTGGAGCGGGTAGACAGAATTTCAGCGTCGAGCTTTTTGTTATCTCCGCGAAGACGATCGTTCTCGAGTCGAAGCATCTGAGCTTCAACTGAGTTCGGCTTAAGTCCCTTGAGCTGCTGATTGTTCGACTTAATTTGAAGCGCGTTCATTGACCGCTGGTAAGACTTGTCAGACAACGCCTCGCCCAGCTCCTTGGCCTCAGTCTTCAGCTTCTTCAAAGAGTCCTTCAAAGTGTCGGACTTACTCTTGGAACTAAGCAGATAGGCACCAAGCGTGACAAGGCCGCCGATAAGGATCGACATACCGCCGGTCGAGGCGGCCCACGCAAGAACCGCAGCCATCCGAAGGTTTCGCAACGCCGTAATGGCCCCACCAATTTTTGCAATCAGCGAACCAATCGCTGCAATGGCGACACCGGACTTAAACGCTGCCAGTGCAAACGTGGCACCGACCGCCATCGACTGCAATGCCCTCGTCACGCCATCGATCTTCATTGCCTGACCGGCAATTCGCAGGAAAAACTCGCTGACTTTCGCAAGTCCAATAGCCAACGGTGCCGTAACCGTTGTGATCAAAACAAAGAACTGGCCAATCGACCGAATCACATTTGCAAGCAGCTTGCCACCCTCGGCAGCGCCATTAAAGAAGTTCTGAACTGTGTTGCGACCCTTAGTGGACGTGATGAACTTGTCCCACTTGTTAAAGACGCCAGTCAAACTGTCAAAGAGTCCTCGCCCGGCGCCGCGCCCGGCTCCAAAGAAATCAAGCAGCAAGTTAGTGGCGGCACCGATCGTGCGGCCGACCGACTTGAAATCTCTAACAAGGCCATCAATCGTGCGGTTCAGCCCAGTCTTGTTGTTCGTCGAACCAAGAAATGACTTCATTGCCCGATCGAACCAAACAGTAAGCGGCCGCAAGTAACGCGACGCCGACGCTCCGATGTTGCCCAGTGCGGCAGCGAGCCTGCCAATGCCGCCGAGCAGCGGGCCAAGGGCAAGGTTTGCGTTCTTAAACGTGGTGTTCAGGAACCCCTTACCGCCCTTCTCCTCGCGACGCAGGTAACCCATACCCTGCTCAACACTGCTGCCGACAGTCGAAACAGTGTTGACAGTGTTGTCAGCAAAACTCGGAACCAAAGCTCGGAAAGTCTTGGTGGTAGAGGCCAGCGCCCGGTCAAGCATTGGCTTAGTGGCCTTGGTGCGGTTAGCGAACTCGAGCTGGGCGGCAGTGTAGTCCTTGAATGCGGCGCGAGCAGTCGGCGCCATCTGACCCAGAACACTGTTCAGCCTGATTTGCGCGTCCTTGGCTTGGTCGGAACCCTTGCCGTACTTAGCAACGGCGGTGGTGTAAGCGTCGGTAGCTTGGTTTGCGCGCTCAAGATCCTTGACGTATGGGGCGATTACTGCCCTGACTCCAAGGAACGCCTGCCCGAATCCCATTACTCCCGCGATGCCGACAGTGAACGCACCAGTTAGGGCGCCTCCGACAGTTCCGGCCATCGCAACGAGTGAGCCAACTACGGACGCGGCGATGTGACCGAGGTAGGTCATACCAATGGTAAGACCACGAATTGACGCTGTGAAGGGGCCAACCTTAACTGGCTCCCTGAGGATCTTCATCAAGGTTTCCATTGGCGAACCTGAACCACCTGCAGTCAAGATCGACCAGATGCCGCCTCTCTTATTGCGGCCGCTCTCGCTGTTGTCACTGTCAATTTCAGCCATGCCCAGCAGGCGCCTAACTGAGTTCTGCTCACGGAGAGCGGCGTTCTCTTTTTCGATCGCCCGCAGGAAAGCCGATGATCCACCGGCGGACGCAATTCGATCCTGCATTTCTTTACGACGAGACTTAGACAACGTCTCCATGACTTGATTAAGGCTCTTAGAATCTTTTATCTCGGCAGCCGCAATCGAACGACGCTGCTGCTCGTGATCCCATTCCGCGCTCGTGAGCTGCTCGAGCGTCTTAAGATTGCCAGTGAGTTGAGCAGTCCTCTGAGCCGTCTTACTGTTGAGGTCTTTATCAGTTAAGTCGCTAAGACGCTTACGAGCGATGCGAGCGCGATCGTAAGCGTCGGCCTCGTCGTTGACGTGATCTATGTAACTGGTAATCGAGCTGTCAACAGCGTCGTACTCAGCTCGAAGTCTGACAAGCTCGTCTCTAAGCGCCTTAGCGCCGTAAGAATCGAACTGATCGCGACCGTACTTAGACTTGTAGGAACCTTGAACACGCTCAATCTCGGTCGCTAACGCCGCTAGCTTTGCCTGCGCCGCTGCTGTATTAGCATCAACGTCAACCTGAATTCGCTGACGGCCGTCAAGGTTTCGAAGCGTTGATTCGGCCTTAGCCTTGGCCGCCTCAAGCTCGGCTACAAACCCCTTGGTGTCAGCGGAAAGCTTGACAACTGCTTCACCAACGATCTCGCGGCGGGCCATTAGAACCCGCCGCCCATCTTCATCGCTCCGCCGGAACCAAGCGGCCTATTCTGCCACTCGCGCCGCTCGGCATCCTTCTCCGCTTCGATTTCCTCGACGCGAGCTTTCAGCATCAGTGCCTCTGCAACACAGAAGTCAATGAAGTCGTCGTCGGAAAAAGTCGGGAGCGGCATACCGGATTCCTTGCTAGTTCTCCAAATCCTCGAAGCCGCCGGAGAGCGAACGAAACTTGCGAAACGAGTCGAGCTTGTCCAACCCCGCAATGTGAGCGTAGACAGCGTCAATGTCGCGTTGACGAGTAGCGAACTCGACGATCATCTCGATGTCCTCAGCCGGGATCTCAGCGACCTCTTCCTGCGTGATCGCAGGCTCGACGACGGTCTTGCTGACAAGGAAGCTGTAGTACTCCCACTGCTGCTCGATCATCTCGCGAGTGACGCTGGCATCAGCGGCCGCTGACTGAGCGGCAAGGGCGTCCTCGACGAGAGTGTTGGGAAGCTGGCCCGTCTTGATCATCAACGGCAGGTTCGGCAGCTTGATCGAAACGACAGTGCCTGACGGGAGCGTGATGCCCTCGTGAACTGCCGCCTTCTTCCAGCTTGCCTTGGTTGTCTTAGTTGCGCTCATTACCTTGTGCCTCCTTGGGCTGTAGGTTGTCTTCTAATTGGGCGATCATCTGCAAGAGAATTGTGACCTCTCGCCTGACACGCTTGGCTTGCGCCTTAGCGATCCCGATCGCCGGGTTTTGATTATCCATGTGCCGGTCCTCCCGGCTGTTGAATTGCTGAGGCTTCTACTACAGAAGGTTTGAGTTGACCACAGTCGCCGTGATGATCGGCTTGGCTGGGTCGCCAGTGCGCTGAGCTTGAGCGCGAACGCTGACCACGATCGGGTCGCCGTTCGGGTTCGGCTGCACTGGGAAAGCTTCGTAAGCAACCGATGGGATGTCGAACTTGATGCTGTTCGAACCGTTGGCAAACGTGATCTGCATCGGTGTCGTGTAGATCGACGAGCTGACTGACGTGCCGCTGATGCCGCCGTAGAAAAACTTGTTGTACTCGTCGAGCGAGTCAAGGATCAGGTCGAACGAGATGTTGATCTGACGCTGACCCGGGACCATGTCGTAAGGAGTGACATCGTCGGTCTGCTGGACATTGAGGTTGTTGCTGATCTGGATCTCAACGCTGCGGACAAGTCCGGTAGCGGTAGGGCTGGTGATTAGACCTGTTGAACCAACGGTTCCGCCGAGCGCGATAGTCGCGTTGTTGTAGCTGTAGCAAGCGTCGGTCGTGGTCTTGGTGTTCCACGAAGTGGCGCCAAACTCGGTGGCTGAGCGAGTAGGCGTGAGGCCCATGATCGCTGTTGTTACCGAGAGCGGTGCGCCAGCTTCACCCTTGATGGTCAGCTCGCCAAACTGGCAGTCAGTGAACGACTCCCAGAGAGTGTCGCTCTGGTTGCGCCAGAAAGTGAAGTAAGGAAGGTTGGCCGAATCAGCCGGAGTGATCGTGTGAGTTCCCGACTGTGAAACAGTGCCACTGGTAAAAGTGGTTGTGCCGGGGCTTGCCTGACCTGCGACCGTGAAGGTTGTGGTGGTCGGGGCTGTCAGAACAAGGAACAGTCCGTTGTAGGCGGCGTTAGCTGCGCCAGCTACGCCTACTGAGTTACCAGCGACGTAACCGTGCGCTGCTGAAGTCGTGTAAGTGTAGATCGACTTGGTTGAAGTAGCGGTGCCAGAGGACCAAGTGGTTGTGCCATACCCAGCAGAGCTTGGGCCGTTTACGGTGAAGGTAGTGGTAGTGGGTGCGCTGGCAACCGTAAAGGTGCCGTTCCAACCGGCTACTGACGAACCAGCGATTGTGACAACGTCACCTGCAACGAACCCGTGAGCTGCCGCAGTTGTGTAGGTGTAGACGTTAAGGACGTTGCTTACTGCGTTGACAGTAGCTGACGTGGGAGCAGCAGCAGTCGCCGAACTGACCGTGAACTGAGTGCCGGAAGCGACAACCGTGCGCTTGCCGAGAGTACCCTCGAGAAGGTTGTGAATGTACGAATCGCGGACGTAAGACTCGGTGCCGCCCTCGACGCCCGAACGAACGACGTAGCTGATGCCCTGATCGCGTGACGAATCAGTCTCAGAAAGGTTCGCGGTTTCGCGAGTAACTTGAATGCCGCCGCCGGTGAACGGAGCCTTGAACGGTGCGTATGCTGCGGCCGAACCCTTTGCGCTTTGCTTGGCGGCTGCCCACCATGCGACATTACCCTTAAGTCCGGCCATTGGTTACTTGCTCTCCTTAGCGGGCTTCTCGACGGGAGCGTCAGCAACCGGAGCGGCCTCAGTGATTTCATTGACAAGGGCGAGGTGACGAAGCTCAACTGCTACGTCCTCGGTTACTTCAATTGAACCCTTAGCGGGAACCACAAAGTTGCCGTTAGACAGGCTGACAAAAACAGCGCCTGCGGCGGCGTCGGAAATTTCGAAATTCGGCATGAACAGAATAGTACGAACGGTTGTGACAGCTAGTAAGCGGGGTTCTCACCACGCGCCACGACGCTCGCCACAAACCGAGTGCAATTACCGGTGGGGTCATCGCCGTACTCAAGATCATCAAGCTGGAAGTACCAGACACTCGACGTGCCAGTCTGCTGATAGTTAGCGATGAGCAGCCGGAATCGCCACGCCCACGCCTCAACCGTGATCGGGTCGACGATGTCGTTTGGATCGCTCTGATCCGACCAAGGTCCGTAAAACTGGACCGTAAGCGTTGTGTCAAGCTCGATGCGGTTACTTCCATTCGGCGATTCACTGTCAGGGGCCACACCGATCACGCCGCCGTCAAAACCAAGTGACGTATCAAGTCGGTCGCCACGAATCGAAAAACCCTCAGAACCAAACTCGGCCTGAAGTAGACTCATCAAAGTCTTGCGGGCTGCTGTTGCTGGACTACTCATAGGTATTTCTTCCCCTCGTTAAAGCCACCGGTCTTTGCGTAACGCACAGCGTCAACGACGTAATCGAGCGCCTCGTACTTGGCCTCTTTAAAATTTCGGTAGATGAACGGTCGCGCTTTGGTGCCGGGGTGATGAACTGACGGAACAGTAATTTTGCCCTTGCGCTGCCCAGCATTTTTACCGCTTTTCCGTGTTACGTTCTTGCCGTTGTACCGAAAAGTCCCCCAGAAACTAATGCCGTTTGGGCCTGTTATTGGATGGTCCGTCGTACCACCCTCGACAAGGTTCCAGTGATCGGCCGTGACGGCAACAATGCCGCCGCTCTCGGTCTTAAAAGCACCGATCGAGTTGCGTAGGCGGCCGGGCGTGTTATGCGAAGACGGCACCTTGTTTTGTGTCGGTTTACCCACGGGCGCCTCGCGCTTCATAATCTTAGCCGTGTCTTCTGCAAGTTTGTACAGTGCTTCCTTCGCTTCCTTGGGAACTTGCATAAAACCCGACTGGTCACGCCAATAGACGCGGCTACCATGAACCGGGTTGACGGTGGCGCGAAGCTCAATTGACGCGGGGCCGTAAGCATCGCGGCTGTACTTAGCCAGCTCCGCCTTGGCCGCAATCTTGCGCCGAGCCATTAGAGCCTCAGGCGTTGGTACGGATCGAGCAGCGCCTTGGCCCGCTCGGGGATCGCAGTGTCAAACGGCGTCGGCATCTGAACGCTGTAGCTGCCGTAGTTCTGCGAAACGTAAGGCTTCGGAGTCTCAGCCATCGCGGCTGCGGTGTAAATCGCTGCCTGCTGAATGTCCTCAGGGATCTCAGTCCAACCCCAGTCAGCCGTGACATCGACGTCAATCGTGTAAGCCACAGGATTGGCGTACAAATAGTAAGTGTCAAGGTTCCATGTGAAGCCCATCGCCGGACTGATGCCATAAGCGGGCGCCAGCAGTAGCCAGTAAACCACTGGGCTGCGACGGTACGGCTGTGGCAGCCACTCTTTAGTGCTGACAGTTCGCCCGGCAACCACGACTGACGTAATCGAACCGCTAACGCAGTCGTCAATTTCGAGAATGCCCGAGCCGTCGTAGACGAACGTGCGAGTCTCAGTGACCACAGCAGTACCAAAGTCGCGGTCAAGGTAAGTACGAATCGCGGACGAGGCGCTCTTGATCGCCTGCGTCAGCTTGATGTCCTTGGTGGTGTCCGAAACCGGAGTGCCAAGGGCTTCCTTGAGCTGACTAAGGGTAATAATTTCACTCTGAGCCATAAGACGAGTCTACGGTCGGTAACGACAACGACCCCCGGTTTTTACACCGAGGGCCGCCGTTGATGGTCTATGACCGATAGTTACTTCTTGGGAGCTGCCGCTGGCGCCTTTGGGGCCGAAGCCTCAAGGTAATGCGCCATCGGGTTCACCGGCTGGAACTCCTCGGGAAGAGGAGTGACTCCGGCCTCACCGGTACGCACATCAAGCTGAACGTGTCCGACGTTGCCATCGGCGTCAAGCGTTACTACTGGAGCCTTGATGTCTGCCATCTGGATCTCCTCCTTATCAGCCCGAGGCAAGGCCGGTTCCGCTGATCACGGAGAAAGCCTTGGGGTAACGAGCTGCGGTGAAACCAACGCGCTCTTCCGCCCGGAAGACCGTCTGGTTCTGGGTGAACAGGACATGTGGCGACTGATCGACGGTGATTCCCTGACGATCAAGGATCAGTGCCTCGCCGAAGTTGCCGACGATGACGCGGGACTCGTTGCTTCCCGAGCCGAGAGTCGTAGGCATGTTCTTGGTGAGGACAACCGGGAGACCAAACAGCTCTCCACCCGGAAGGGCATCGCTGCCACGGCGACCGAACGAAGTCGCGCCAGCGCCGATCAGGTACGTCGACGGTGCGCTTGACTCGCGGGCAGCCACAATACGCGCCCATGTACGGGGGTGCATCAGAATGTGGCTTGGGTTGCCTTGGTAGTTGGTCTGAACGTCGGTGATGCCCGCAAGGATCTTGTCGAGCAGCACTGGGATGGTCGTGTCTGAACCAACCGACTGAGCGTTAACACCAGAAGTGTTAAGGATGCCCTTCGGCTGATCGGTACCGGAACCGTTGATGAACGCAACTTCCTCAAGCGTTGCAAGACGCTTGGCAAGGTCGCTGATCAGCAACGAGTCGATCGACGTGCGCGCATCCATGAGAAGCTGGTTCGAGATAACCCCGAGGCCAGCAGCCGTGTATACGTTCGCGTTGATGTTTGAGAACGTCATGTTCTGGTATGGCTTCTCAGTCAGCTCGTTAACCCAAGCTGCGATGGTGCCACCAGTGACAGAAGCGATCTGCAGTGACGGGCTGTCAACCGAAATTGACGAGCAGATCTGACGAAGCACTGCTGCCTGCTCACGCAGAACGACCAGCTCAGAGCTGATCTCCGGCGGAACGAGGTAGCCGCCACCGGTAAAGGTTGCCGGAGTGTAGGTACCCTCCGACAGGCCCGAACCACTGGAAGCAGTTGAGCCAGCGCCGCTTGTACCTGAAAGGTACGCTGCTGCCTTCTGGCCCCAAGCCTGTGACATACGGCCGATTGCGGCCTGATCACCCTTGTTGGCTGCAAGGACATCGGCGAAGAAGCTCTGGCCGGTGCCTTCTGGCTCTGCTGAACCAAGTGACTTCTTGCGGTAAACGGTCTCGCCGACAACTTCGCCGGTAGGAACGCCAAAGCTGAAGTCAACTGGCTTGCGAAGCGACTCGATGGCGCCGGTCAAAGTGCTGACCTGCTCCTTGAGACCCTTCATTTCGCGGGCGCTGATTTCAGCGTCACGCTCTGCTGTGAGTGCCTCAAGCGCGGGCTTGATCTCGGAATCGAGTTCAGCGCGCAGAGACTTCGCGTCTGCGGGATCGGCTGCCTGCGCACGATCGAGAAGGGCTGCGGCCTTGGCCTGCAGATCCTCGAGGCGAGCGGCGAGATCCTCGTCACGCGACTGTGTTTGGTCTGACATGTTTGTTTTAAGTCCTTGTTGGTCTTAATGGTTTGATGTAACGGTCCGCCATCCCAGTCGCCGCGTGACGCAGGTCAAAGATAGGTTGGAGAAAAAGTTACTCGCGCTTATGACATCTGACGGAGCGCCTGCTCCATCGTGTCCAGCGCGGCCGTGTCCAAAACGGGTGAGTTAGGGTTCTGGACGCTGCGGCGAAGCTGCCAAGCCCACTTCATGTGAGCGTCAATTCGATCGGCCGCCATGTTCGCAATGCCCTGCTGATCGTCAGCAGTGGCAATGGCAAAAAGAGTGTTGAGCGCTGTCAGGTACTCAGCGTTAGCGGTGAGCAACATGGTGACGAGTGCCTCCGGAGAATCGTCAGCAGGCTTGTCGTTTGAGATGACGCTCTCGTCAAGAAAATCAGACAGAGTAAAGCAGGCATCGACGCCCAGTTTGAGCATTTGCTCAGCGATCGGGTCGATCGACTCGTAGATGTCCTCGTAGATTTCTTGAAACAGTTCGTGGTAGGCGCCGAATGCTGGCCCCTTGACGTTCCAGTGAGATCCGTGCGCCATAAAATACAGAACTACAGCCGAACCAAGCACAGTCTCGAGCGCCTCAACAAGCGGGGTTTCCATCTCGGCCTCGGCCGTGTCGTCGCCAAGAGCCTTACCAACAACGGTGCCAAGCGTCCTAGGATTAACCGGAGTTGGGGTCAGTGAGATCTCAACAAGGTCAATCTCGTTGATGATCGTGCGGCCGCGCTCAACTGCCTTCTTGAAGAATCCACCGATCGAGAACCCACGCAGGGTTCCCTTAGCAACCTGACGGAAACGATTAGCTGCCTCGGTACCCGGTTCGGGCTGGTCGACCCGAGCCTTGATCCACAAGCCCTTGCCGTCGACGCGAGCCTCAACAACCTGACCCATGGCGTCCGACATCTTGTGGTGATAACACAACACTGGGTTTGCCATGTAAGCGTCCAAAGCTTTCTGGAGTGCGCCCGGTGCGATGTACTCGTTGTCGCGGTCAACGTCGAAGTCGGAAGCGTAGCCCTCGATGTAGAGGTCTCCGTCCTGCTCTTCGACTGCCTTTCCCGCAAGCGCGAACTCCCAAGTGAACTTGCCCATGTAATTAGTATGAGGATTCGTTTGACTTAGCTCATCAAGTCTAGGTACAGGGTGCCTGCGCTTGTTGCAGGGCTGGCTCCAATCGTCGGGAGCAAACCTCCTGTAAGAGCGACGTTGTCCACATACAGTGAACCAACTTTGAAGTTGTTTAAGCCGGGTGCAGAGGTTGGGCCAGCTTGATCAACCATCGGTATTCCAGCAAAAGCAGTCATTAGCACAGAAGAAACCATTGTAGGCGTAGCCGAAGAAGCTGCGCCGCCCGCCCACACTCCAGCTAAGTACCAGCCAGCGGACAACGCTACTGGGCTGCTGAACGCTGCGTAAGGGCTGGCAAGTAGCGTCGATCCGCTTATGACGTTAAAGTTTCCGGTTTGCCGCCGCGTTTCAATAATGTTGTTTGGTGAAAACGTGATCGCAGTGCCTGCACTTAGGGCGACAGTTGTGGCGGCGCTCAAAGTCAAGGTGTAGCCATTGGTAACGCCTCCGAGAGGGACGACGTTAGTAATCGTGACGTTAGCTGCCAGTCCTGTAATTGCTGTTGTCACGGCCATGTTGACTACCGGACGACCTGACGTGCAGACAATGTTAAGCGTTGAGCTTGGAGCGCCCTGTGTGCTTTGCACAGTAACGCCCGAGATTGTCTGAAAACGGCTGTTGTCTGATGCAGGTACGTTGCTGCCGTTCCCTGAGCTTGTTGCGTTTACAAGGTTTAAAGAAGTAGCAAGATTAGTTTGTGAGCTGTTCCAGATGCCCACTCGCACATCGACAATGTCAGTAGGCAGTCTTGTTGAGTACGCAAAGCGAACATGCTGAACACTGATTGCTGCCGGAACGTAAACCCATGTAGCAGTCAGACGACCGGTGGGCGTCCCTGTACCGGCACTGACAGCTCCGGCAATAGTCGCAGTTGCTAGAACAGATGGCAGCGTCGAGATCCCCGCGTGAGACGGGCTTGACTCAAGGGGAGACTGCACCTGTCTATGCAGCCCATTCCACTCACCTACGTTATGCGGCGCCACATAGGCGGGAGTTAGCGCGGCCTTGTCAACAACTGTGTTAGTTGTGCTGAGTGCCGTTGCCGAAGTCGGGGCAAGGCCAAGGTTAGTTCGAGCCGTAGCTGCGCTAGCAAGGTCACTGAGGTTGTTGGCCTTTTGGGCAGCGCCCGTAATTCGACTGTCATCACCGGCGGCCAAAGTGTTAGACGTTGTGCCGACAGTCACTCCAACCGTTTGAGTGCCAGAGTTATAGGTCGCCGGGGCGGTCGCTGCAACAACTCCAGTAGCACCCGTCGGGCCAGTCGCGCCGGTTGGTCCTGCTGCACCTGTAGCTCCAGTAGCTCCAGTAGCTCCAGTAGGACCCGTCGCACCCTGAGCGCCCGTCAACGACTCAACGACGTTGACCGTCGAATTAGTCTGCGTCAGTGCAATGTTGCCGTCGCTGACCGTGATCGCCTGCACTTGAGTCGGCATCAGAACCTCTCAACTGTGACGTCACCGTAAAGGTAGACGTTGGTGTCGCCGCCGGGAGCCGTGAGGGTCAGCCGGTACTCGCCGCTAGCCCAAGGGTAAGCCGCAGTCTGGGTTGCTGACTGCAGTACAGTGATCGTGCCAGCCGTCCCACCAAGAGTGATGCCGCTGCTCTCAGTGAGAGTCAGCAGCTTCGTTGTTGAAGGCGTGGCGTAAAGGCTCGCGCCAACATCCTTGACCTCAAGCTTTGCGGTGTAGCCGGTGAGGTTGACGACCGCGCCAGACGTGTCACCTTGATACAGCGTAAAGACGTTGCGCCAAGTGGCGCCCTGCTTGACTACAAAGTTGTAGTGAGCGGGCTGAAGCACATCAGCGGTTCCGCGAAGTGTCTACCGATGACGGCGGACGCATAGTTGCCGGGTAGATGCCGCCCGGAACCATCGTGTTGTCCATGCCACCGGAAGTATCAACTGAGGACGGAGGCGTCAACGTAAACTTCGGCGGAACGCCGCGAATCTCAGTGCGCGCACCGTTGGTGGTATCAACGCTTGAAGGCACTGGACCCTGAGTTACTGGGTTAGCTGCGAGAGCAACTTGAACACCCTTGTCGCCAATGCTTGCTGAGCTAGTGATCTCGCCAGCGTAAGGATTCTGTGTGATCTTGGCGTTGCTTCCAACTTCGCCGCCGCGCATGAAATCTGGAGTAGGCATGAGAAAAAGAATAGGCAGCCCTGTGACAGCTACTCAAAATCCCGCGTCGACGCCCAAACAAGCGTCATCTCAAGCACCAACGCTATACCAGATGCGGTATAGGCGAGCGCGTTAAGGCCAGTGATCGCGGCCGTCAACCCGACGGCAACAAGAGCTTGACTAATCGGTCGCATCTATCTCCTCCTCGGTGTAACCCATCTCCAACAATTCCTCACGAGTCGGGCAGCCGCCGCAATCATGTGTCATGCAATTGCCGCACCGTTCGCACTGAGCGCAAGCGTCATCAAGATCCTCCCACTCCAGTCGAGGCCACAAATGAATCGCGTCACACGCGATGCAAGCCTCCGTCGTGACAAGCTCCTCGGTCTCAACGTCCTCCTCGGTGAACTTCATCACCGGGTGCGCCCGACAACAAGGACACATCTTGTCCATCACCAAATCAGTCTGAGCGTCAAGGACCGAGATTGCGTACAGAACGTCGTGCGCGTCTGGTTCAACTGGACTAGGCATCCTCGGCCCCGGTCGGCAACCCAAACTCGCGACACGTTGCGACCATCGCTTGGCAATGGAACTCCTCACGGCCGCGCTGATCGGGATCGTAGGCGTACTGCAAAGCCGTCAACGGAATTCGTGACTGCACTACATGAACGCCGTTAGGTCCGGGGATCATCAACGTCATCAAGCGCCCGTCCGCGTCCATCGCGTCAAGGATCGTGTCGTAGACCTCGTCGAACTCTTCAGCCGTCATGGGACGCATCATCGCGTCCGTACCAGCCGGAAACCACTTGCTGCACCCCGGCAAAGCCCTCGGCGACGTAACCCTCCCAAAGCTGCTCGATGCTGTAGCCCCGGCGCACACCCTCACTCAGTTCACGAGCTGCAACTTCCTTGACGCCCTGAGCGAGACCGCCCAACGCCAAAACGCTCGCTACGAGAGTTTCCCGGTCAACCTTACCCAAGCCCTTCCCTTCGACGCAAATCGTCTCGTAGAGGGCCTGCTGTGCTTCTGCGAAGCCGTCAGTGGCAGCTTTGCCCTCACCTTGAATCTGCTTGGCTACTGACCCGGCCCATCTGCGTCCGGCGTCGCCGCCCCACAACATCCAAGCTGTCCGCCACGGTGACTCGCCACGGCCGCCGTCAGCGGGCCGAGTCTTGTCGTGCCGCTCAAAAAACGAGTGCATCCGCATCACATGCGCGTCGGTCAAGGCTGACCCGGCAGCGATCCTGCGAGCGCGAGAGACCGTTGCTCCCTCCAGTCCGTCACCGGCCTCGCCGTTGGCGTACATCTCAAGACCGCGCTTTGCGTTAGAGCGCACACCCTGCGGTGGTACATGCCCACCGACGGCCTTAGCGTCAGTGACCCCAAGGGCCTCCTCGAGCAGCTCGATCGTCTCAAGCAATCCCTTGCCAGTCTTTGCGGCCGCCTCGCCCGCTGGCGCACCAAACCCATTTGGCTTCGGGTTACTGCCCGACCCGCGAGTCGCGAACGCCAAAGTGTTCTCCATCTTCGGTGGGCGCCCGGCCTCGTTTGGCAACGGCTGGTCCGCGACGCCGCCGGGATTCTCAGTTGACGGCATTGGCAAGTTGATGATCATGTCGCCGATCGGCTTGCCGTCATCACCAAGCTCGTTCTTCGGCAACGGCTCAAGCCCAGCCTCCTGACGGATCTCGTTAATGCGGATGCCCGGCAAGGTGGCAATGCCAGCGACCAGCTTGAGCTGATCCTCACGCGGCATCACATACTTGTAGTCCATGAAAAAGTCAAAGCCCCAGCCCGGCTGAGTCAGCTCATGCGAGATGATCGCGTTCAACCGCTTGATCAGCGGAGCCATCGTGTCACTCGTGAACTGACGCTTAGCCTCCTGCATGATCCCCGGTCGCCCATTGTTTGACCCCTGCAACAACTCCGGCGGAATCCTGAACAGACGACACTGCCGCTCAAACGAAAGGTTGCTCAACGCAACAAACTCGCTCTCGGCCGCCGTCGGCTGAATGCTCTTGAACTGGAGGCCCTGCTCCAACACGGCAACCTTGTAAGCGTTCTGGCTGCCGGAATACAAATTGCGGAACTGCATCGTGATCTTCTTAAACACTGGGTCCGGAACGCGACGGTCAGTCTGCAACACGCCCGACAGCTTCGCACCCTGCTCAAAGAACTGAGCCTGAGTCTCAGTCAACGCGATCTCAGTATCGAGCATCCGAGCGCCAGCAGCGACGATGCCCAAACCAAAGTAAGGGTTGTGCGGATTCGGGCGCATGCCATGAATCACCATGTCCGCCGGAAAATGCACAGGCTCACCATGACCGGGGATCTTGTACTCGTAGCCAGCAATCAACTCTGTCTTGCCCGGCAAGACAGTCACGTCGGCCGGGTTCAGCCTGTACAACGCCAGTGGCTTATCGCTGCCCTGTGTCGTTCGGAACTTAAGCCAGTAGAAGTTTCCAAGAATCAAGTAGTCGGTGACAGCGAGGCCCAAGAAGTTATCCCAGTTCTGCCAAGGGTTCGGCCGCTCAATCAACTCGACGAGATCCTGTGGCGCCTCAAGAATTTCCGGCGGCGCCTCCTTAGGCAAATGCGGAACGTAAGTCACTCCGTCCTTCTTAAGCTCCCACTCTGCAAGAGTCAGCGCATCAAGATAAGTGTTGACACAATTGTTCAGAGTGTCGATTGCTTGCGCGCCGCCGTAAGCCGCCATGTGGCGCCGGGCTTCGCGTTGACTGAGACGCGAAGTAAGCGGGACTGCTGGGCCGCCGATCGGGAGGCCAGCCGCACCGTACAGGTCTGCTGGTGGAGGAGCGGGGAGAGCTTTCTCCCCCGCGACGGCGCGGGTGAAGTTTGAGAGTCGGCTAGCCATCAGTTCTTAATGATGCCGCGAGGTGTGTCACGGCGTCCGCTATCGGGACGATTCTGCGGCCGCTTTTCTCCTCTTTGGCGTCCGCTCTCAACAAGCTTGAAATTTTCGTTTTCGCGCCCGGCTCTCGCCTTCCCCACTCCCCCCTATAGGGGGAGCTGGGGGAAGGTGCTGAGAAGCCTTTGTTTTATTGGGTCCGTTTTGGGTACCTTCGGACCACTTGCCCTCCGAAATCGGGGCCTTCGGACCAGTTCCGGCTGACTCCTGAGTATGCTTCTGAAATGGCCTCCGGACCACTTTACGACAGCCTCATTGAAGCGGCCGCGACGGCCTGTTCCGAGGCGGCCGAATTGCGTCGTTTTCATCGCCGCTCGACAAAGCGTCAGAACGATCTCCGGACGAAGCAGTTGACGGCCGCGCTCGAGAAGCTGTCGGCCGCCGCCGCTCCGATCAGGTCAGAGATCGGCCGCCTTCCTTACACGCGCATCGCGGTAAGGACCGAAGAGCGGCTGCGCCAAGCTTCCGTTCAGCTCCAAGCTGAGCGTCGGAAGCTCCGCAAAATGCTCTGATTAACCCTCACCCTCTAGCTTGAGGGTTTTCTTTTAAACATACATTTTCTGCGTGACTTTATGTCATTGCAGCGATCTGTGTCACTTAAGAGTTAGAGGGCTTCGGACCACTTCCTTTTTCTGGCCCCCTCGTGTTAGGCCACCCGCCGTTCCACCAGCCCCAATAATCACCTTTATGCGTATTTATAGTGGGTTACAGTGAGCCAATATCACTAGTGTCACTGTAATGCGGGCGGGATTATAGGTGAGAGCGCCGCGGGCGACGATGTGATATATGCGCGCACCTGTGTAGTTCTAGGACCGCCGAAAAAAAGCTTCACCAATCGTTCACCAATCGTTCACAACTTGGTAACAAGGCATGCTCTCTTGGCTGGGAGTATGCATGGCAGGTTAGGAATTCGGGCCACATATCCGCCCGGATAGTCACACCGCCGCGATCCGCGGCGCGGCCGTTGATCACGCGATCCGGCACCGGTGACGAGTCAGCGCACGGGCGGCGGCGCTAGGTCGGGTAATCGTCGGCAAGATAGGGGAAGTATTCCCGCGGCCTAGTGCGATTAGGTCGCCCGTATCGGATCGGCCGCGATGGCGGCCGCCCGGATAGCGGAGGCGGGTAGCTCACTTACCTTGGACTCTGTATGGCGCGTGCATCCCGCCCGCTAGGCAGAGACGGACACTAGGCACGTATGCCTAGCGCGGGTATGGCACCCCAATAGCGCTAGGTATCCGATAATCAATCTCAACACCGTCACGGTTCACCCCGTGGCGGTGTCTTGCAGTGCAACTAATCACGACAACGAAAGTAGGCACAAATGAACGATTTAGAAGCGCAGGTAATGAACGCGGGGGCAGAGATAATCGAACTAGTGCAACAACTTCAAGCGGGATTGATTACCGAAATGGAGTGTAATGCCGCGATTCTCTGCAAGCTAGCGGCCGTAGTACTCAGTAACACTGTTCTGTAGTATCACCACATCAACCGTAGTACCGCCGACAGAATCGGCAGAAAGTAGGCCATTATGCCAACACCTAAATACGCCTCCCCCGGATGCCTCCCCCGTGACCTAATGAACGCAGGCCGCGGCCGCGCAACGTCATCGGTCTTCGACCTTGATCAGCGGCCGCCCGTGGGCGGTCTACTCACTCGTGGTAATCCTAAAACCGCTAAGGGTGAGAAGCTTGGCTATCTGACCGCGGTCTTACATCTCTCACCCGCGGATCGTTCCGGCCGGAACGTCTGCCCCTTTGCGTCCAACGGTTGCCGCGCTGCTTGTCTTGATCAATCCGGCCGCGGCGGTATCGGTCTTGACCGCGACGGTCTAAACACGATCCAAACGGCCCGAATTCGCCGGACGAGGTACTGGTCGCAGAATCGTGATGCGTTCCTCGCCGCGCTAATGCGGGAGATTGAAAACCATGTAAAGCTAGCGGGCAAGCATGGCTTGGCTCCCGCGGTGAGACTCAACGGCACGTCGGACCTACCGTGGGAGCGGTGGCCGGTGAACCGCGGCGGTGAGACGTTCGCGAACGTGTTTGAAGCTTTCCCGACGATCACGTTCTACGATTACACGAAGTGGCCGACCGCCCGCCGCCGCGCCGGTGTCACACAGTGGCCGACGAACTACCATCTGACGTTTAGTCTCTCGGAGGATAACGCAGAGCAGGCCGCGATAGAGCTGGCCAGTGGCATCAACGTGGCTGCACCGTTTAGTACGTCGACTCGCAAGACTCGCGATCGTTCAACGTACGCCGAGAACCTGCCACCGCTCGCGATGATCGCCGGGCAGATCTCGCAGGTGATCGACGGTGACCAGACGGACCTACGCTTCACCGATCCGGTCGGGGTGATCGTCGGTCTCCGCGCTAAAGCGCCGGTCGGCCCGCGCGGCCGTGCGATCATCGCGGAGGGTATCCGCGCCGGTTTCATTCTTCCCGCCTAACCACCAACCAACCAACCCCGCCGCCCGTCACGATGACGGGCGGCAGATCGGAGCAGCAATGTCACTCATTCAATACACAGTAGCCAAGTTCGACAATCGCCATGGCGACTTCGAACACTACTCCGACATCGGCGCCACGACGCTTGATGATGCGCTCGCGACCGCGGCCGCCATCGCTCAATCTGAGCGCCACGAGGTTCAGGTATTCGAAACTATGAACGACCTTGAACCGGTCGCGGAACTCAACTCCCACGGTGTGCCGGTGATCATCGGCGCGACGGAAGCCGAATGGCGCGATGACGGTTTCGCACCCGCGCCGGATCCCTTCGACGAGGGCGACCGCGACGCGAGGCTAGGCCGATGACGCTACAGCCAACACGACGAGGTCGGGTAGTGGTCGCAGTGTCGGCGGCGGTGGCCGTCGGCGCGGCGGGCGCTGTTGAGTCTTCCGGCAGTATCGCGGCGGCCGTCGTCATGGTCGCTGCATCGTTCCCAGTGACAATGTACAATCGAAGTGTGAACAATCGCCGCAGCAGCGGCAGACTAGGAGAGTAAGCAGATGCCAAACCGAACACCAGAACGTCGTGAGTTCCTTGAAGACATTCTGTACACGGCCGCTACAGGTTACGCGGAGGCAGGGATCCCGCACCGCTTCGGCAGCAGCCAGACAGACGCGCCCGACGCCGTGACCGTCGTCTGGCTGCTGGTCAACGATGGCGAGGAGACGCGCCGCGCCACGGCCGACACGGTAGCGCGAGCGTTCGGGCTGCTGCGTAACGGCCCAGTGAGGTGCGTCCGCGGAGACGTTGCGGGCGACTGGCTCAACTGGTACCGCGAGTGTGACGCTGGTCAGTACGACGCCGGTGATGCCATGACGCTTGTTGAGATTGGCCTGTGGGGGTCGCCGGTATACGGCTGAGGGTAATCAGGCCCGGCCGGGGTTCAATCCCCCGGCAGCTATTGCAGTGCAAATCAACCGACGTACCGTGGCCGGAGGCCACAGAAGGAGCAGCACATGAGCAGACCGATCACCAAGCTGGACAGGATGTATTCCACCTTCGAACAATCGCTCTCGTGGAGTGACGCGGATGACCTGATCCGTTGCCGGGCGGCGTTCGAAAAGCAGGTCGACGAGGCTGAAGTTGAAGCTGTCGCGGACATGTTCCGCCGCTGCGCATCCGCAGTGACGCGGGAACTCAAGAGGCGCGTACAGCGCGACGCAGCCGCCGCAACAGCGGCAGAATGGGAGTACTACCCAGCATGAGTACCTACGAGAATAATTCGATGGCGAGCGAGCTATCCGCCATCGCCGAGAACCTCGCCGCAGCGGCCGCTTGCCTGCGGCATGGGGATCCCGCCGCAGCAGGTGCCGCGCTAGGTGACCTGTTCGACCGCGAGGGCGGCGTGTCGAGAACGGCCGACACGCTTGAGGCCATCGTGCGAGAACTCAACCATGAGCGCATCGTCTTCTGTGACGACTGCGGTGACGAGTACACATGGCGGAGGGCAGGTATCAAACAGCTCTTCGAGGCCTACCGCTGGAATTGCGGCCCGACCTGCGAAGGTCGCGACATTCTCCGCACCTATCCGGAGGACGTAGCATGAGCAACACAGGCACACTGGACTTGACTCCGGGACCGTGGCTGGCAGTTTCGCCCCGGGTCCGCGGCGCGTTTATCCGGGCGGCCGTTGAGATCGCTACCGAGTACGGCGGCAACGACGCGCCCGAGGAGGCGACGCTGCTGGATTACTGGCGAGCCTTCGACGAGGTTTTCGGTAACGGGCAGGTCGGCGACTGGCCGCCGCACGTCGAGGGCCGCGAAGTGGTCGCCGCAGTGGTCGACCGAGCGCAGCAGATCATCGGCCGCAGCTATACCGGGCCAACCGTGCTTGCTCTGACCCTTGACGGGTGGTGGGATTGCGCCCGCGCTGCGCTGATAGTGGCGAGCGGGGTGATCGCATGAGCGGCGAGAAACTGAAGCGCAGCCCGAAGGCGGCGCAGGCACTGGTCGACGCGATGGGCGACACGATGATGTCGTTCAGCGAAGTCGACGACGCGCAGGGCGAGACGGATTGCCCCGACGGCTGCTTTGTTGAGCCGGACGGAGTTTGCCCGCATGGCTGGCTGTCAGCAGCGCGGACACTGGGCATCGTGTAGGACTCACCGAAACTAGGTGACAACAGGCACTGCGCAGGTTTGATAGACTGCGCAGTGCAAGTCAATCAACGCCGCACAACGGCAGAACGGAAGTGAGCAACATGTCAGTACTTACGCAGACGCAGGTCTCAGCAGGTGTCGGTGACATCAACAGCCGGGTGAAGCTCGACGACGGCCGCGAGGGCCTCATCGTCGGCTACCTCCGCGACGACAATGGCAAGGTCGACACCTGCGCCGTCGACGTGGGCGACAGCCTGCGAGACGTCGTCTACCTTGATTGCGAGGTGGCAGCATGAGCAGCACACGGCAGGAACTCGCAGCGCGGCGGGCCGTCCTCGCAGCGCGGCCGGACTACGACGTGAGGTCATACGCCCGAGGATGGCGGGCGTCGATGGAGGAAAACGAGACTGTCACTCCGCCGCTCGATCTGGCCGACAGGCGCGGCGAGCCGACCGAGTGGTACGACGGCTATCACGACTACGCCTGCGGCAATGACCGCTGGCACTGCGCTCTGACGGGCGAGTGCGACTGAGCGACGCAGATCGGGTAGCTCTCTCCGGAGGGCTGCCTCATTCTGTGCCGACCGGCATAGACAACAACGCCGCATAGCGGCAGACAGGAGACGGCAGCAATGCCAGAACAGAAAGTAGTGACGGTGCAGATCAGCGCCGATACAGCGATTGAGGTGATGTCACACCTCGCAGCGTTTCGCTCACTGGTTGAGTCGTCAGGGCTTACAGCCCTGCCCGGCGGTGTAACGATGGTCGACGACAGCCAGAAGGTCACCGACGACGTGCGAGCAGCGTACCTCGCAGCAAAGGTAGGTTAGTCATGGGTTACACGACTGACTTCACCGGTTCGGTTCGGATCGAGCCGCCGCTCAACAAGGCCGAGGCTGAGTACCTCACAGCGTTCAGCCGGACGCGCCGCGTGAGCTATGCCGCAGGCCCGTACTGCGTCGACGTCAGCAGCCCGCTCGCCGAGGTCGACACGCCGTGGGGCGCCGGCAACACGCCGCCCGAGGGCCAGCCGGGGCTGTGGTGCCAGTGGGAGCCGTGCGAGGGCGTGACCGACTCAGGACAGCTTCATCCGGCGGCGGCGTTCGAATGGGACGGCGGCGAGAAATTCTACTACGCAGCGCAGTGGATGAAGTACCTGATCGACCACTTCCTGACACCGGGCGCAGTGGCCGAGGGTCAGCCCGGGTTCGAAGAGTTCACCTTCGACCACGTCGTCAACGGCGTGATCGAGGCGCAGGGCGAAGACCCCGACGATAAGTGGAAGCTGATCGTCAAGGACAACAAAGTCAAGACCGCCACGGCCGTCATCGGCTGGGCAGAACCGGAGGACGTAGCATGACGGGCGACGTACACGGCCACCCGCTGAACCACGACAGGCTCGACTTTACGTCGACCGTGGCGCAGATGGCACTCAAAGATGACGATCTCGACTGGGGGATCGTCCGCAGCTACAAACCGTCGACACTGGAGACCACTGCGATTCTGCGGCGGCGGCCGGTCGGCGAGTTCATGCAGGTCAGGTACTGGCCTCGCAACGTGTTCAAGTCGTCGACGGCAATCGAGCGTGGCATTCGTGCGGCGCTCGACCCGGAGACGATCATGCTTGACGCGATGCGAGTCCGGATCTTCCTCGCGAGCATTCACAACGACGCGCATCGGCTGACAGACGACGACGCTCAGATGCTTGTCGAGCTGGCATTGCTGCCCGCCCGGAGTGACATCCGGACGGCAGTGTAGTATCCAATCACCCTCAATAGTTAGGAGACACGATGCAAAAGATAGAGACACAGACAGTGACCCACGGTGACCTGAAGTTGGAGTATTGGCAGGTCGACCCTGATGACAGCAACGATCCGCGCCAGTTTGAGAACCTCACGCGGTTCGTGTGGGCGCACAAGAAGTACGACCTGCCGCAGGAGATCGACGGGTTCAACTTTGGCAACTACGCCGGGTGGGACGAGGCCGAGCTTGCGCTCAGGGCCGAGTTCGATGCAGCGGTTGTGTTGACCGTGTGGATGTACGATCACAGTGGCGTGTCGTTCGCATGTTCGATTGGCAACAGCAAGGCCAACCCGTGGTCGATGCCGTGGGACAGCGGGATCG
>Ga0209401_1000415_pt1 | contig 29069 bp, 23 predicted proteins | sample M_140807_MF_Meta_FD_187318 | JGI IMG/M metagenome (GOLD analysis project Ga0209401, IMG submission 187318) | Freshwater microbial communities from Lake Montjoie, Canada to study carbon cycling - M_140807_MF_MetaG (SPAdes) (version 2) | ecosystem: Environmental > Aquatic > Freshwater > Lake... | reverse complement strand
CGGCATCAGCGCCGCGGGCACCGCCATGCAGGAGGCATTGCACGGGGCGGCCAGTGGCGGCAATGCGGAGGGTGGTGGCGACCTGATCGGAGGGCCAATCGAGATCACGGCCCCCACCGGCCACGATCACCAATGAGGGCAAAGATGAAGCCTGCAAAGGAGGCGGAGATGGCGCCAATGCGGCGGCCAAAGGAAAGGAAACCATGGGCCTAAAACCAAACGAGCAGAACGAAGAACAAACACCGGGAGAGGGCTCCAATCGGGCCGCCCGGCTTGGCTTCATTGTACTAGTACAGGCGCACTATTGGCAAGGCTAAAGCGCTTGCGGTGAGACGACTTTGCTGAACTTGGCAGCAGGGAACGAGGACGCAAAACGCCGGCTATTCAGCCGGCGGGATGGCACCAATCGAGGCTGGCTGGATGAGCACCAGGGATCATGTTTTCAGGGCTGAGCCCCAGCCCAAGCCAAGGCATCCAGCAGCACTCGGCCACACCGGGGGACTCCAGCAACCCAGCGGCCACCTACTCCAGGCCCGAGGCGACCACGGCCACCGCAGCCGCAGGCAGGCCGCCTCGCAATCCAGATCCCGATGCCACAGCCCCCGGCGGCGGCGAGAAAACCCCACACACCCGAGTGCAAGGGTGCGGCACAGCCGCACTCGCGCAGCCCTTGCGCCGGGTGACACGCTCCCATTGCCGCGCCGTGGCCTACGGCTTGCCCTCCTGCGGCCCTCTCCTAAGAGGGCCTTCTTAATGAGCGCACTGCTCAGAAGCTACAATTGGAATCGGCAAGCCCCGAGAAACTTGCCGAGAGCTACTGCAGACTCTTTTCCAGCCGACAGCAACAGCTGCAATAAAGATCAATCCCTGAGCAGCCAGTGACGCAATCTTGATTCATCATCAAATATTGATTCAATCACAGATGTAAAGTGTTGATCATGAAGAATGGCTTCTGTGTTCAGATAAGTCAAGCTAGTGCAGGATCCGGGTCCAAGAGAATTCTCCACTCTTTCACAAACATAGTAACTCCATGCTACTAGGCACCATTTGCCATTTCTTAGCAAGCTCAGCTCAGGTACAATCATTTCAAGTACATCGTCAGCCATGCCGGAATCACGCAGCGTGCGAGCGCACACCCATGCACGAATATAAAAATTCCCATTAAAAAAGTCATCACAGGCGCGCTGGGTCTTCTCGAAAAGCCTCCAGAAGTAACTTGAGTCAGCCTTTTTATTGTTTGCGAAAGCAGCTTTCATGGTCATTGAGACCGAACCCGTTAGCCCCAGGAAGTCCTCGGGTATTTGCGCTTCCATAATTAGTTCCATGATATCATGCTCGCTAGCACCAGATCTAATCGCGTGCTTGATCTTTGACATTTCTACTGCAATCTGATCATCTCTGCCAAGTCGCGATTCGCCGGGATGGCCAAGCTGACCCATTGGATTATGTCGGTTACGACTAAGGCTAAAGAGATAACCTGACTCTGTCAAATCTAAGCGGAGTAGCGCGCCGGAAACGTCCCAGCAGCCCGCGGGGCTTTCTTCTACCACCGTTCACAGGATCCAGCAGGAGGCATGATGCCCCAAATCCAGGGGATGGCTGGCATACTCCCCCTAGTGAAGCGGTCTCATCCGTCGATGGCCGATCAAGGGCAACTTGACGAGTTCCTTGGAGCGCTTGAAGCCCTGGGAGGCAGTGCAGGGAACGGCAAGCTCCGCGATCTGCTCGGCTGGGACGAGGCCACCTACGACTCCGTCAAGGATGTACTGATCGACAAGGCCATCCTGGTTCCGGGCCGAGGCCGAGGCGGCTCGATCGCCATCATGGGAGCCGGGGTGTTGCCCAGGGTCCAGCGGGCCGTGGCAACCACCCCTCGTACCCCAAGAGCCCTGAACCACGCCCGCAAGCTGACCCTTGCCCAGTTGGAGCGCCACCTGTTCGGGGCGGCCGACATCCTGCGGGGCAAGATGGACGCCTCGGAGTTCAAGGAATACATTTTCGGGATGTTGTTCCTGAAGCGTTGCTCCGACGTGTTCGAGCAGCGGCGGCAGCAGATCATCGCCGAGCAGATCGAGAAGGGCCGCAGCCCTGACGAAGCCGAACTCCGGGCCGAGACCAAGTCCTTCTACAGCGAACTGTTCTTTGTTCCCAAGCGGGCGCGCTGGCCCCATCTGCGCGATGAGCTGACCACCAACTTGGGCGATGGGCTCAACAAGGCCCTGGCGGCCCTGGAGGAGGAGAACACCGGCCTGGAGGGAGTACTCCACCACATCGACTTCACCCGCACGGTTGGCAAGAGCCGTCTGCCCGACAAGAATCTCCTGAAGCTGATCGCCCACTTCAACAAGTACCGGCTGCTCAACGACGATTTTGAGTTCCCCGACCTGCTTGGCGCCGCCTACGAATACCTAGTGGGCGAGTTTGCCGACTCAGCCGGCAAGAAGGGCGGCGAGTTCTACACCCCCCGGGCGGTGGTGCGGACGCTGGTCCGCCTGCTCGCACCGACCGAGGGGATGCGTGTCTTCGACCCTTGCTCAGGATCGGGCGGCATGTTGATCCTGAGCGCCGAGTACGTCCAGGAGCACGGCGGCAACCCACGCAACCTGGGCCTCTTCGGCCAGGAGGACAACGGCGGCGTCTGGTCGATCTCCAAGATGAATCTGTTGCTGCACGGCATCGCCGACGCCGACCTGCGCAACGGCGACACCTTGGCCGAGCCGCTGCACACCAAGGACGGCGAGTTGATGCGGTTCGATCGGGTGATCACCAACCCGCCGTTCTCACAGAACTACTCCCAGGACGGGCTGCCCTTCAAGGAGCGCTTCCCCTACGGCTTTTGCCCGGAGAGCGGCAAGAAGGCCGACCTGATGTTCGTGCAGCACATGGTTTCGGTGCTTCGGCCCGGTGGCATGGTGGCGACCGTGATGCCGCACGGTGTGTTGTTCCGGGGCGGCGCTGAGCGAGACATCAGGCGCGGCCTGATCGAGGACGACATCCTCGATGCGGTGATCGGCCTGGGGTCGAACCTCTTCTATGGAACCGGTATCCCCGCCTGCGTACTGGTGCTGCGGTTCAAGGGCAGCAAGCCGCCGGAGCGCCAGGGCAAGGTGCTGTTCATCAACGCCGACGCCGAGTACCGCGAAGGCCGGGCCCAGAACTACCTGGAGCCCGAGCACATCGAGAAGATCGTGAGCGCCTATAAGAGCTTCGCGGCGATCCCCGGCTTTGCGGCGGTGGTGGCGAAGGAGGGGCTGGAGGAGAACGACTGGAACCTGAACATTCGCCGCTACGCCGACAACGCCCCACCGCCCGAGCCCCAGGACGTGCGGGCCCACCTCCTGGGCGGTGTGCCCAAGACCGAGGTGGCGGCCCAAGCGGAGCTGTTCGCCGCTCACGGCTTCGACCCGGACGTGCTGCTGATGGAACGCGACGATCGCTACTTCGACTTCCGGACTGAGCTGAGCAGCAATAGCGATCTCAAGGCAGCGGTGGAGGCGGATGCGGGCGTGCAGGCAGGGGAGGAGGCGCTGGCCGAGGCCTTCAGCGGCTGGTGGGCGGCCCACATGGGCCAGATCGAGGCCCTGCCGGAAACCAAAGCGCTGATGGACCTGCGGGCCCACCTGCTGGCCTCATTCGTGGAGGCCCTGGAGCCCCTGGCGCTGCTGGACCGGTTCCAGGTGGCGGGCGCCGTGGCGACCTGGTGGGGCGAGGTGATGTTCGACCTCAAGGCCTTGGTGGCCGGCGGCTTTACGGGGGTGGTGGAGAGCTGGGTCACCACGATCCTCACGGCCCTGGAGGAGGGCGGCGGCAAGAGCACGCCGCTGGATCACAAGCTGGTGAAGAAGCTGCTGCCACAGTTCCTTGGCGAGATCGCCGAAGCGGAGGGCCGTGTGGCCGAGCTGGACGGCACGATCAAGGCCGCCACCGCCAGCGGTGATGACGAGGACGGCGAGGGGGAGGCGGACGAGGAGGAGGGGCTGACCGAGGCAGAGATCAAGGCGCTTAAGAAGGACCTCTCGGCTGCGAAGACGAGGCTCAAGGGCCTGATCCGAGGGTTTGAGGACCGGCTGGAGGAGGCCCAGGCCGAACTAAGCCCAGAGCAGGCCGAGGCGCTGGTGCTGGCCATCCTGCGGGACGATCTCCAACAGGAACTGGAGCGTCGGGTGGTGGCCCACCGGCAGAACCTGGTTGGAGTGGTGGAGAGCTGGTGGGATAAGTACCGGGTGACGCTGCAGGAGATTGAGGGGGAGCGGGGCTCGGCGCAGGAACGTCTTGATGGGTTTCTGAGGGAGTTGGGTTATGCAGCGTGATCTACACGGCGTGCTGCCTGATGGGATACCAGAAGACTGGTCGTATAGACGACTTCAGGATGTAGCCGCTCACATCACGAAAGGGGCAACGCCGACAACTTACGGCTTCGCATGGGAATCAGTTGGTAACAAGGGAACCGTTCCGTTCATGCGGAGTGAGTGCGTGCAAGATGGAGAGTTCGTCCCTCTGATGATGGAGGCAATCTCTCCCAAGGCGCACACCATGATGGCGCGCTCAGCAGTTCTTGGGGGCGATCTGCTCATGACGATTACGGGCAACATTGGCCGTGTATGCCGTTACCCAGTATCAGCTCCAGAGTCCAACATCAACCAACACATAGCTCGCATACGGTTAGTAAGGCCAGACCTTGTGGATCCCGACTATGCGTTCTGGGCACTTCACAATCCTCGTCAGCAATCCCGCCTAATGAAGGACCTCACTGGTCTGGCATACCCCCAGATCAGCCTGGCCCAGGTACAGGAGATACCACTCCCTTCTCCACCCCTCCCCGAACAACGCCGCATCGCCGAGATCCTCGACACCCTCGATGAGGCCATCCGCAAGACCGAGCAGGTGATCGCCAAGCTCCAGCAGATGAAGCAGGGGCTGCTCCACGACCTGCTGACCCGAGGGATCGATGAGAACGGCGAGCTGCGTGATCCGGAGCGGCATCCGGAGCAGTTCAAGGATTCGCCGCTTGGGAGGATTCCAAGGGGGTGGCAGGTCCAAGAACTTGGCGCTTCAGTAGATATTCTCCATGGATATGCGTATGACGGAGCTTTTTTCGCAGAATGCCCGCCAGGACCAATGCTGCTGACCCCAGGCAACTTTCATCGCGACGGTGGTCTCTACTTTACAAGCACCAACACAAAATGGTTTAGGGGAAAACTACCTAGAGGCTATCTCTTGAGGGGTGGAGATATCGTAACAGTCATGACAGATCTATCACCTCGGACGCTGATCCTTGGGAGTACCGTAATCTTGGATGAGGGTCAAGAACTGCTGCACAACCAGCGAATTGGGAAGGTTGTGAGAAAGCGATCGATCGATTGGGAAAGCACCTTCTTGGCGCTCCAGATGAGTAGCGAAAGATTCCGACGAAAGGTCATCGTAGAAGCAACTGGCACAACTGTTCGCCACACATCTCCTGCAAAGATGAAAGCCAACCTAGTTGCTAAACCACCGCTGAGTGAGCAAGCGTTCATTGTTGGCTCAGTTGTTTCCTATGGGGCTCAGATCCATAGCGAGGTGAGTGGACTCGCTAAGCTCCGCTCCCTCAAGCAGGGCCTCATGGACGACCTCCTCACCGGTCGCGTCCGGGTGTCCGTGTCCGAGGAGGCCACTCAATGAGCCCCTCCATCAGCGACAAACTCAAAGCTATCGACGGCCGAGCCCGCACCGTCCGCGAGCTGCTCGACAAGGCCAAGTACGCCATCGACTTCTACCAGCGGGAATACGCCTGGCAAGAGCGCCAGGTGCGCGAACTAATCGACGACCTCACCGGCAAGTTCCTTGACCACTACGAAGACAGCCACGAACGCCATCAAGTTGAGGGTTACGGCCACTACTTCCTGGGCTCAGTCGTGCTCAGCCATAAGCAGGGCAAGCGGTTCGTCGTGGACGGTCAGCAGCGCCTCACAACCCTGAGCCTGCTGCTGATCTACCTGCACAACCGACAGGCCGGCCGTGACGATCAGGTAGATGTGTGCAACCTGATCTACTCCGAAAAGTTCGGGATTAAGAGTTTCAACCTTGATGTGCCCGACCGCAACACGATCATGCAGAAGTTGCTGGATGGAGTCACACCTGCACTAAGCGGCGAGAGCGAGTCGGTTCGCAACATTGCCGGTCGCTACGCCAACATCGCCGACCATTTCCCGGAAGAGATCACAGGCAAGCCCTTGCCCTTCTTCATCGACTGGCTTCTGGAGAATGTCCACCTGGTGGCTATTGAGGCGTATTCCGATGAAGACGCCTACACGATCTTCGAGACGATGAACGACCGTGGGCTCTCGCTCAGCCTGCCGGAAATGCTCAAGGGTTACGTGCTGGCCAACATCACCCGGGAAGACGATCAGCGAGCCGTCAACGCCGCCTGGAAGTCGCACATGCAGAAGCTCCGCGAGATCGGCGCTGACGAAGACGTGGACTTCTTTAAGGATTGGCTACGTGCCCGCCATGCCCAGACCATTCGCCCAGGCAGTAAGGGAGCGGAGAACAAGGACTTCGAGCGCATCGGCTCGGAGTTCCACCGCTGGGTGCGTGATCAGAAGGGGCAGCTCGGGCTCTCTGACGCCGGTGGTTTCACCCGTTTCGTCAACCGGGATCTCGACTTTTACGCCAGTCGCTATCGGGAAATCCGCCGCGCTGCAGAGAGCCTGGTGACGGGCTGGGAGTCGATTCGCTACAACGCCGACCGTGGCTTCACGCTGCAGACTCAGGCCCTGCTGGCGCCGCTGACGCCGGACGATTCTCCGGAGATGGTGCAACGGAAGGTGGCCCTGGTGGCCGACTTCCTCGACATCTGGTTGGCACGGCGCATCTGGTGCTTCCGCACCATCGCTTACTCATCCGTCCGCTACACCTTGTTTCAGCTGACCAAGGAGCTGCGCGACCGGGACGTGGCCAGCCTGTCCACGTTCCTGCTAGAACAGCTTGAAGAGCAACAGGAAAGCTTCGCGGGGCAGCCCCGCTTCCGCTTGCACCAGCAGAACTATCGCCAGGTGCGCCACATCCTGGCGCGGCTGACCCATTGGGTCGACAGCCAATGCGGTGTCGTCTCCCACTTCGACGACCTCGTCTCAGAGGGCCGGGCCAAACCCTTCGAGATCGAACACATCTGGGCCGACAAGTACGAGCGATACGCCGACTGGTTCCCCCACCCGGTGGACTTCGACACCGAGCGCAACCGCATCGGTGGGTTGCTGCTGTTGCAGCGAGGCATCAACCAGAGCCTCGGCAATGCCACCTACGAGAAAAAGCGCGACGCCTATGCCACCCACGGCGCCAACCTATTGGCCCGCAGTCTCCATCCCCTCGCGTACCAGAACAACCCGGCTTTTGCCGACCTAATCGACCGCACGGGATTGCCGTTTCGACCCTATGAGAGGTTCGGACTCGATGAGCAGCATGAGCGCCGGGAGCTGTACATCCGCATCGCCGAGTGGGTTTGGAACCCTTCGCGGCTCGATCTGGACGGCGAGAAACCGCCGGTCCATGAACCCATTGCATCGCTGGAAGAAGAGCCTGACGAGCCTGACCGTCCAGATCGCTTCAAGGCCCGCCGCGCGTTCTGGACGCATTTGCTCGATCACGCCAAGGCGTGCTCTGACTTACACGCCAACATCTCACCTGGCAAGTACCACTGGGCCGGTACTCGTCGTGATGGTATGTGGTGGAACTACTGGGTCACCCAGCATGAAACCAGGATCACGCTCTACATCGACGGGCCCGACGCGGCGGCCAACAAGATTGTGTTCGATGGATTGGTCGCGCAGCGGATGGTGGTGGAAGAAGTCTTCGGTGGCACGCTGGAGTGGCAGCGCAACGACGACAAGCGCGCCTCTTGGATTGGCTTCAGGTTGCCTGGCGGTTGGGTGGACGAATCCACATGGCCCCAAGTTACTGAGCAGGCAGTTGATGCGATGGGGATGTTGTACACGGCCCTTAGCCCCAGGGTCCGCGACATCAGGAGGCACGCCGGATGAGCAGCGGCCCCGAGTTCGAGCTAGTCGAACAACCCTTCCTCGATCAGCTCACCGCCATGGGCGAGTGGAAGGTCACAACCGGCAACCGTGACTTCCCCTCTGCGTCCGGCCGGGAGAGCTTCCGCGAAGTGCTGCTGGTTGGTGATCTCAGGGCGGCCCTGCATCGCATCAACCTCGACCCCGCCGGCTTGCCCTGGCTCGATGAGGGGCGCCTCACCCAGGCCGTAAACGCCCTTCAGCGGCTTGGTAGCTCCAGGCTCACCGAAGCCAACCAAATCGCAACTGAGCTGATCCTCAAGGGCACCGTGGTGGATGGGGTCGATGGTTGGGACCAGGGCCGTGGCCAGACCGTGGCCTTTATCGATTGGGACCACCCCGAAAACAACACCTTCCGGGCGGTCAACCAGTTCGCCCTTCAGTGCCCCGCCGGCCGGGCCGACAAGAGGATCATCCCCGACATCGTTTTGTTCGTGAATGGCATCCCCCTGGTGGTGGTGGAGGCCAAGAGCCCTACGACCACCACGCCGCTGGATAAAGCCATCGACCAGCTGCAGCGCTACGCCAACCGCCGCAGGGGCTTGGGGATCGTGGATGTGGAAGAAGGCAACGAGGAGCTGTTCCACTACGCCCAGTTCCAGATCGCTACCTCCTTCGATCAGGCCCGCGTCGCCACCTTCTCAGCTCTGGCCTGTCACTACTTGGCCTGGAAGGACACCAGCCCCACGCCCATGGCCAAGGTGGCCGAGACCCTCGGCAAGTCCGTCGAGCGGCTCAGCGAGCAGGAGAAGCTGATTGCTGGGATGCTCCATCCGGCGACCCTGCTCGACATCGTCCGCCACTTCACCCTGTTCCTGGAGATTGGAGGGCGAACCATCAAAGCGGTCTGCCGCTACCAGCAGTTCCGCGCCGTGCAACTCGCCACCCAGCGCCTCCTCACCGGTAAGACCCGAGCCCAAGACGGAGAGCATGATCGGCGCGGCGGGATCGTCTGGCATACCCAGGGCAGTGGCAAGAGCCTGACGATGGTGTTCTTGATCCGCAAGATGCGTTCGATCCGTGAGCTGCGCAGTTTCAAGGTGGTCGCCGTCACCGATCGGCGGGACCTGGAGAAACAGCTCGCAGAAACCGCCCAGCTCACTGGCGAGGTGCTCACACGGGTCAGGAGCGAGACCCGGGGCACCCGCACCGTGGCCGCAGCCGATGTACTCCAGGAGGTGCTCAGAAAGCCCGGCAAGGATCTGGTTTTCGCAATGATCCAGAAGTACCGGGGCGAGGTGGTCGATCCCGACGCTGCCGATGACTCCGATGACGTCGACGATCTTGCAGAAGCTGGGACCAGTCGCCAGGCCCTAGGCCCTCCCCAGCGGGTTCAAGCCCTGCCACGACTGAACGACAGCGAGAACATCCTCGTGCTGGTGGATGAGGCCCACAGGAGCCACACCAACACGGCCCACGCCAACCTGATGAACGCCTTGCCGAACTGCGCTCGGATCGGCTTCACGGGCACGCCGATCATCATGCGAGCCCAGGGCCGCACGACGGCGATCTTTGGTGAGTTCATCGACCGCTACACGATCCGCGAGTCGGAGGCCGATGGTGCCACCGTGCCGATCCTCTACGAAGGCCGCACCACCGCCATGGGGGTGAACAGCGACCGCACCCTTGACCAGATGTTTGAAGACATGCTTGCCGAATACACACCGGAGCAGAGAGAGGCGATCAAGTTGAAGTACGCAACGTCAGGAAGCGTGCTGGAAGCACCGGCCCTGATCGGAGCAAAGGCTCGCGACATGCTCCGTCATTACGTGGAGAACATCCTGCCCAACGGTTTCAAGGCTCAAGTTGTCGCCACCAGCCGCCGCGCAACGCTGCTTTATCGGCAGGCGTTCTATGAGGCCCGCGACGAGTTGGTGGCTGCACTTGAGGGAACAGGGACCTGGGCCCTCAGCGCCGCATCACCCGGGGTCATCTTCATGCGTCCGCCCGATGAACTGTTCGCAACCGAAGAGTTCCTCGAGCGCGCACGTCATTTCTTGCCCACCATCCGGGCCCTGGAGTTCGCTCCCGTGATCTCCAGGGAGCACAACGACACTGTGGACCCTGCAGGTGAGTGGTCTGCTCGCTCCAAGGTCGACGCCTGCATCGCCCGCTTCAAGAAGCCGTTATTCGTCGCTGGACCGAACAGCCACGACCAACCAGGTGCCGATCCTCTCGCCTTCTTGATCGTCAAGTCGATGCTGCTCACCGGCTTCGATGCCCCGGTGGAGCAGGCCATGTACCTGGACCGATCCATCAAGGAGGCCGAGCTGCTCCAGGCCATCGCCCGGGTCAACCGCACCGACGTCCAGGACGGCGTCGCCAAGACCTGCGGAATCGTGGTCGACTACTACGGAGTCGCCAATCACCTCACCGATGCGCTGAAGGCATATAGCCCTGAGGACATCACCGGTGCCCTCCAGAGCCTTAAGGACGAGATCCCGAAGCTGCGCGACCAGCACCGCCGCACCATCAACCTGTTCCTCTCCCGTGGAATTGAGGATCTCTCAGACTCCGAGGGCTGCGTGGCGCTGCTAAGCAATGAGAAGCTCCGAGCCGAGTTCCACGTCGCCCTCAAGCAGTTCCTCACCACCCTTGACATGGTGCTTCCTCGACCCGAGGGCCTGCCATACGTCAACGACGCCAAGACATTGGCCTACATCCAGGCCCGCGCCCGCAACCGTTACCGAAGCGACGAACTGCTCATCGGTAAGGAGGTGGGCGAGAAGGTGCGCCGACTGATCGACGAGCACGTGATCTCCCTGGGCATCGACCCCAAGATCCCGCCCATCGAGATCACGGCAGCCGAGTTCGCCAGTCATGTGAGCAAGGAACGCTCACCCCGGGCCAAAGCCAGCGAGATGGCGCACGCTGCGCGTTCTTTCGTGCGCAAGAAGTTCGACGAGGATCCCACCTTCTACGGCCGCCTAAGCGACCGTCTTAAGGAGATTCTCAAGGCCATGGAAGGCCGCTGGGAAGAGATGGTCGAAGCTCTGGAGGCGCTGATCCAGGAGGCGCTCAAGGGCCGCCAAAAGGACAACACCACAGGCCTCGACCCGGAAACCCAGGCGCCGTTCTTCGACCTCCTTCAGCAGGAGATCGCGGGCGATGGGAAGGTCGAGGGTCAGCAGCTGGATCGTCTCTGCGCCCTTACCGTCGAGATTGTGGACCACATCCAGCAAGAGCTCGCCATCGTCGGCTTCTGGGATCCGCATCGGACCCAGGCACGAGAGGGACTGCGGAGCTGGATCGTTCAGGTCCTCGATTCTGCAGACTTGCTGCCGTTCAGCAGGCTAGAGGCTGCCGCCGATCAGCTCATGGAGCTGGCAAAGTCGAACCGTCACCGGCTTGGAAAATTGGAGGGCTAGCCATGTATCCGTTATGCAACTGGGGGCATGCAGGAGTAAGGCAAAGATTCATGCGCCTATTGCATGAAGGGTTCGAGCACGAGGCACTCCTGGTCTCTGTTCAGGTTATCGAACAGACCCTAAAACGAGTACTTAGGTCAGAGCTGGCCAGTCGGGGAACCAGACTTCCTTTAGAGAAAAAGGGAAAACTCTTGCTGGTGGAAGCGAAATCCCTTAACGAGATAGACGATTCGATCGCAGTCAGAGCACAGAGCCTGTCCACTGTAAAGGAGGCTTGGTCTCTAGTCTTCAAGGGCAGAGAGCAAAGAGATCTGAGGAAGATCATTGACGCAATTGCGGGCAAAGAGTCTAGTCACTGTTTGTTCGAGCGCAAAAAGATTGCCGAGACTGCCTGGCACAGGATCATTTCAGAGCATGCAGCTCTCATTGAGCGTGGTGAACGTGGGTTGATATGCGGCCTGTCTGAGATGAGGCACAAGCTCGTGCATGCACCGAATGCCCCTGATCGGTTTTCGGTAGAAGCCTTGGCGCCGTTCGGGGTCCATCTTGCGACCAGTCTTATTGATCGACAGGAAGGCCTCGTAGCGTTTGGAATTAGAGATCCACTTCTACGCTGTCAATCATTTAACAAGGCATCATGACATGACTTGTCAACTTCATGTTGATGAACTTTCTTTTGAGGTGAAGCGTAGCCCTCGACGCCACACCTTGGAGTTGATTGTCGAGCGAGCTGGCGCGCTGGTGATTGCTGCCCCAATGGAAACAGACGAGGTCTCGATGGCCGCTTTTGTGCGGGAGAAGAAGTTCTGGCTGTACCGCAAGCTCGCCGAAAAGGAGGCCAGACAGCAGCCCACCAGCGGCAAGGAATTCGTCTCTGGTCAAGGTTTCATTTACCTGGGGCGCACCTTCCGGCTGCTCCTAGTGGAGGAGCAGGATGCTCCCCTGAAGCTGACAAACGGCAGATTCAGGCTGCGGGCCGATCATGCCCCCCATGGTCGCGACACCTTCATCAGCTGGTACATGGAGCGGGCCAGATCCTGGCTGAAGAAGCGGATCAGAGGCTGGGCTCCCAGGGTTGGCGTGGAACCCCGAGGCATCGAGATCCGCGACCTCGGCTACCGCTGGGGCTCCTGCAGCAAGACCGGGGCCCTGAACTTCCACTGGGCCACGATCCTGCTGCCACCGAGCGTAATTGACTACGTAATTGTCCACGAGCTGGTGCATCTGATCGAGCCGAATCACACCCCGATCTTCTGGCAACAAGTGGGGCGGGTGCTCCCGGAGTACGAGCAGCGCAAGACGTGGCTGGCCGAACAGGGTGGGGCCTACGTTAGCCTCTGAGGGATGACAACCAGACAGCTTCTGCATCACTGGGCGCACTTAAGCCAGTTTGCCAAAATGGCTACGAAGTATTCCACAGTGCTGGCAAGGGCTTGGTATGCAACCTGCTCTCGTTCTGGCAGCTGATCGCGTCCAACCTTCCCGACCATCAACGCCCGAGGCTTAGGTTTTTCAGATGGGCTACCAGCTTCCTGGCTTCGGCTTCGGGATTTTCGAACCAGTCGGTGGACCAGATCCTATAGATCTTCCAGCCGAGATTTTCTAATACCGACTGTCGATATTTGTCACGATCACGAGCTGCCCTAGCCGAGTGATAGGTGGCGCCATCGCATTCCACCCCGAGTAGATAAAGGTCAGATTGCTTTGGATGAAGCACAGCCAGGTCGATGAAGTAGTTTGCCACTCCCACCTGGCATTCAACCTGGTAGCCATGGCGTTCTAGGGCCTCGGCTACCACAACCTCAAAGTCGCTGTCGGGTGGTCGACCAGTTTGGCGGCCTGTATCAAGGCTTCTGGTTTCCACGTACTTGAGGTAATCCTTCAGAGCATGCACGCCCAGGCTTGACGTGGCTGTTGGGTGGATCTGACTCGATTCCATTGAGGTGACCAGTTCAATGCTTTGCTTCGCACGGGTGAACAGCACGTTGAGGCGCCGGTGTCCACCGGCCTGATTAATTGGCCCAAAGCGCATGGCTAATGAGCTGCCCGGCTCTTGCGGTCCATAGGTGGTGGAAATGACGATGGTGTCGCGTTCGTCCCCTTGAACCTTTTCGAGGGACTTCACGAATAGCTCTTCACTGCTGTCAGCAAGATCAAGACGACGTCTCAGTTCCTCGTGGTGAATAGACAGCGTCTCCAGTTGTTCTGATATTTCTTCGGCTTGGTCCTCGTTCATAGCCACCACCCCCAAACTACGCTCCGGGTGCAGCTCCAACTGCTCAAGGACTACATCACACACCAAGGTTACCTCTGGCAGGTTGATGCTCCTCACGTAACGAGGGGCTTCAACCAGATGCCTATTGATAGCAAAGTCCCGGTCACAGGATGGGAAGACGACCAGCTGATTATTGTAGAACTGACGATTTGAGAAGGCAATCAAACTGCCGTGACGAGAACGGTAGTGCCACTTCAGTCTCCTGACCGGCTTGAAGCTCTTGGTGCATAGGTCGAGGATTGATTCTTCATCAAGGGCCTCATTGTCAACTTCTTCTGAATCCTCCGTCTCCTCTGAGAAAGAGCTGCGCATAAAGAAGCTGGTCGGCGGTAGCTGCTTGGGGTCCCCAACCACAACGCACTGTTTGGCGCGGCTGATCACCCCAAAAGCGCGCTCAGGTGGCATCTGGGAAGCCTCGTCCACGATCACCAGATCGAACTGTTCGATCACCTCCCGCGGCACCAGCGAAGCCACGGTGGAGGGTGACATCATCCAGCAGGGCTTCAAGCCCCGAAGAGCATTGCCGGCGTAGTGAAAGAGGTGACGCAGAGGGCGATGGCGCCTCTGCTTGTTTGTTTCGTTATCAATCAGGCCCAACTCTGTGAACTCTCCCCGTCGGCCCTGGTCGATGCCCATGGGTAGCTCGTAGCGATCGCGATGGATCTTTGCAATCACTTCGGCGCGATCGAGCTGCATGAGCTGATCTTCCGTATGGTGAAACCGCTTTCGTCGGGCTACCTGGTCCGCGGCTTGAAGACCCTTGAGGGCTGGGCTTGCATCTGAGATTTCGCCCAATTTGCTGCGCACCACGTTCCAGATATAGATGGGTCGCCAATTTGCTGCCGGGGTGTTGCTATCCATCAGCAGCTGAACCAGTCGCCGATCTGCCTTGCTTGGTAATGTTTCCCTTAGTTGATGGAAGCGAACCCACTGCGGAAAGGCCTCCCGTAGGGAAAGGGCAGATGCCAACCAGATAGCTACATCCCCATGAAGCAACACCTGCATTTCCTTAACCGCGTCGCCGCCCAGATGCTGCGGACGGAACGCCGTCATGGTGGTGAACTGATCGGCTTCTTGCTCTTCGCGTTTGACGGTGTTGACCAGATCAGCCCCTCGCGCACGTTGCAAGCTGATGTACTCAGCTGAGCCGTGCTCCAGGCAGCGCTGCTCCATGCACAAGGGCAAACGCAGCTCCCGAAGCTGGGTAATCCAGGCCAACACAGCCTTCAACGTTTCTGGCGCAGTTCCGGCAAGTTCAGGACCGAGTCGCTGACGTAGATCCGAGGACGCACTGGTCACAGCAGCCTGTCGGCGGCTATGGAGTTCGAGATCCAGAGGTGCGTCGAGCAAGGCGCTGCACGACAACCCATCCTGCAGTCCAAGGGCCAGCCAATCTTTGACAAGCTGATGATAGTCAGTGATGCTCGTTTGTACCGAGGCCAGCAACGTACCGACCGGTTGCTGTTCCCCTCCTGTAGGGATGAGATCTTCTTCAGCAAACAGCTGTCCCAGTAGGGGTACGAACTGGCGGCTGATCAGCCCGCTGAGCTGCTGCAATTCTGGCTTGCCAAGACCAAGAAGAAGACAGTCCAGATTCCCCAATCCCACGGTGCTCAATAGCTCCTTGTAGGTCTTTGCTGCCGTCAAAACCTCCTGATGACGCTGCAGGTCAGTGGATAGTCCAACGATGGCCTCAAGCTCTGAGAGGGGGAAGTTGAATTCCAACTCCTGGAAACGCTGCACATTCTCGAACCAATCCACCATTTCGGTACCGGCCTTGATGCCTGCCGCCAAGGCCCAGCCCGCATAGGGGGTCGCCTGCTCCAACAGTTCTTGGTCCCTGCGGCTTGTGTCGAGCTGACTGCGCAACTCAGCCAACGTAATGTCCTTCACGGCCTTGCCCGCCCAAAGGTCATGGGTAATCAACGCCTGGAGATCACCCTTCAACCCACCCTCAAAATCCGACAGCAACGGATTGACTTCGGCAAGGGGTACCGTGCAAGCGAGAGGAAGAAAGGTGGCAGTCGCTAAATGACCATTGAGGTGATCCTTGAAAGCTGCTAGCTCTTGGGCCACGGAAACGGCGTCCTTCAGGCTGAGGCCGTCTGAACACCATCGCGCCTCCCGCTCATCTGGGTACCTCGCTTGCTGATCCAGAAAATCGGCAAGCCTCCGCAGGGCTAGCGGTCTTTGCGCTTCATCCTTTGCCCCTAATTTCACGGCCAGCTCGGTTGCTCGCTTGTTGGAGCCGGCCAGGCTGCTGAGTAGTTTGTGGAGCCCCTTCCTCGTTTCCAGAACCTCAGCCTCCTCCCGCAGTTTCTGGGCGTCTACATCGGTGGGGATGCTCAGGCCATCACGTTCCAGGTCACCGCGGGTGCGCTCTAATTCATTCTTGGCTTGCAGGGTTGAAACCATGGCCTCCAAGGGCGCATCCCAAAACTGCCCGTTCCGATGCTTGGCCGCATTGGAGCTAAGGGCCGAAACGGCCTTTAGCACAGTTGGCAACGCCTGAAGTTGCTCAATGGTGAGACTACTCAGGCTGTGGCCTGCGACGCCTCGCTCAACGGCAATTTGGATACGATCCAACAATGCCTGGACTCCAGATATTCTCAAGCCCCACTCTTTGGCCGCAGTGGAAATCAAGAGCTGATCCGCCATCCCCCGCGCACAGCAAAGTTGGAGAAGTTCGGAGGCTTGCCTTAGTTGAGCCGTTGAGCATGTATTTGTCAGTGGTGATGCACTCAAGCCAAGTGATTGCCGCTGCTCATGCATCAAGCCATAGCGAGTCAGGAGATCCTGCAATCGGCTTGAATCGGCCTTCCAGATCGGCTGGCCTCGTTGCTCTAGCACCCAAGCAGGTAGATCATTCAGATGGCCGAGTACTGCTGCAATGGCCAGAATTGAAGGACGGTTGAACTGCTCAACCCCGAGACCAGCAGCACCCATCGCGTCACAGGCCACCTGGAGACGTTCCAGCTGACCACCCAGGAGTTCAAGGCGATGGCCCAGTCGATCACGGTCTCCGGCTATCAGAGGCATGGACAACTGCCCCATAGACCACCCGTTCCAACGAACCGCGAAATTCCTAATCTCGGCTGTGTTTGGTAGCGGATCTGGAATCCGAACGAAACTTGAGGCCAACTGATCAGCACTAGCTCGCTCAGCCCTCAGAGCCTGAAACAAATCCTGGGCAACTCCGGATACCTCAGCGCTGGAGAGCAAGGTGAGCAGAGATTCCATCTCGCTTGGCAAAGGGTTAGGCAGCTTCGAAAAGAATTCCGCATCGTTTCGTGCTTTTTGGCGTAATGCTTGCAGTGACAAGCCCGTCAAGTCCTCCTCTTGCCCCGTTAGTTCCGTTAGCTCCTTGAGAGCATCAGCCCATCGCTGGGTTTGATCGAACAGTTGATCACGGCCAATAGGATCTGCCGGAAGAACTCCAATGGCAGTAAAAGCTTCATGCAGCTCACTAATATCCACCGACGCGACAAGAACGGCCAACTCGCCATGGATCTCACCTACGTGCTCAACTTGTGGACGGGTATAGGCCGTAGCTGCCGGTAAGTCAACCTTGAATTCAGCCAACTCAAGGCCAGCGTTCTGCAACTCCTGCTTCAGCTTGACCTCGGCCCAGAGCAGTTCCTGGTGACTTTCCTCCTCGGCTCCATGGCTTTGGTTGAGCAGCTGGGAAAAGGAATTCAGCTGGTCACGCAGCTGATTGAATTCACCTAGAGCTGCATCCCGCCGAGGAGGCTTGGGTCGAGGCAGCAGAAGTCTTTCTCCCAACTCGTCATAGACTTCTCGCTTATTGGTCTTATCAGAAGCAATCCTTAGGCAATAGGGTTTGAGCCCAGCCTCTGACAGTCTGGTGTAGACCACATCGAGAGCAACCTTCTTTTCGGCCACAAAGAGCACCCTTTTGCCGGCGTAGAGGGCATTGGCAATGATGTTTGTAATGGTCTGGCTTTTACCAGTACCAGGAGGCCCCTCTATCACCATCGAACGTCCACTCATCACATCGGCAATGCTTGCGAATTGGCTCGCATCCGCTTGGGTTATCAAGATCGGGACCTTTTCGGCAATTGACGGTTGATCCACATGGACGTCCTCTGCCACAATCCCAGACTCACTACCTTGCTCATTATCCGACAGTTCAGCAGCCAGTAATTTCTTAACTAGCGCTGATGACTGGACGATCTGAGGATCAAGATCCTCATAGAGACCTAGACCACTAAAATTCAGTAGGGCAAGGTTCAGATTGGGGCGTATTGCCCAGCCATCGACCTCGGCAACGGCTTCAGCCACCTGATCAAAGTAAGCCTTCAGGTTTCCACCGTCTTCAGTCAGATTCGGTAGTGGGAAATCAATCAAAAAGTCACGCCGCAAGCGTTCCTTCAAGGTGACGTTGCCCACAGGAGCATCTTCTGTTCCCCGTATGGAATAGCTCTTGGCTCCTCCACGGGTTGAGGATTTGATCAGCTCGACGGGTAACAGGATTAAAGGTGCATAGAACGTCTTGTTCTTCTCGGACCACTCCAAACAACCAAATGCCAGGTAGAGGATGTTGTTTCCTGTTTCTTCAATTGAACTGCGAGCGCTCTTCCGCATGCTCTCTGCCAAGCGCTCCAAGCGTTGTGTCAAAAGCAAGACTTGCAACGTGCCATTTTTACTAGGAGGCTTCTTGTCTGAAAAGGATAAGTCGTAACTGGGATTAATCCCTTGCGTTTCTGCCCATTTTGCTAGGTTTTTCGTTGCGCTGCTTTTGCCTCTTTGCTCGAATTCTTCTCTTACCTTTGAACGCAACCGATCTTCTGCCTGGGCTAAGGCTGGACTAAATTTCTTGTCATCTGAACTATCTGCATGAATCTGCTGATAGAGGGGATCCTGTTCTCGAGCCCGAACAAGAGCAGCTTTGAATTCTTCCCCTTCAAGCTTTTTCTCTTCCTCTTCGGGTGGATCGGGAAGCGGCTTGAGTTCGAGTGTGTAGCCGGAGCATAGATTATTAAGAATGGCCTGAGGGTCACAAGCAACAAAGCGCATCAGCCTTCCCGTTCTCCTGCTCGCGAGAGAAAGGTTGAGAAGGTTGTTTCTGGATGTCAGATCCAGAAGTTTGTTGCGAAACCCCTCAAGGGTGGGCAGAAGATAGCTGTTAACATCCTTTGATGCTCTCGCCATCTGCCGCTGCTCCCCGCCCTTTGTGTTGACTGTACTTTGAGCATAGCACATTCATTAGATTAATTGCCTTATTCGCAGGGGGCACTATTGCATGTTCCTTCGTTCCTTGGCATTGAGATAGACCCTGTGCACGAAGGAAGGCTTGCTTCACCGGTAGGAATTTTGGTAGGTGGCCAGGCAGTTTGAGCGGTTGAGAGGTGTCAGCAAACTCTGGTCTTCGGCTCAATGTTGGCGCATCGTTCGCCTTTCGAAAGCGTCGTCAGCCACCAGGATCATGCCTCCCACGGTTGCGCCAGGCCCCTGCTGACCAAGCCATCGAATAGTCGCCCGACATGTTCGCGCCTGGAATGACGACGAGGTCCACCAGGCAGGTGGGCGCAATAGCGTTGCCTCTGTCTGGTGGTAGCCGTTCAGGACGCCGCCGCCGGCCCTTCCCATGCTGCGGCACTCGCGCAAGGGCTTCGCAAGCTGGCCACCACAGGGGTTCGGTAGCCGGGTGGACCTGATTGCAAATGATCCTGGCCAGCCCTTGCGCGGCGCCGCCTTTGGGTCGGGTCCTCCGCCGTTATGGCCATGGCCCAAGTCCAGGTTCTCCACGATGTGATCCAGAGCGGGATCCGCTGGCGCGTCACCCTCCATGTCTGCCCCGATCAGGGCTCCCTGGTGCGCTTTGAGAAAAGCGGCAAGGGCGGCCGGCTGTTGCATCAGGAATCTGCCCAATGGAATCGGCTGGCTGGGGGCTTCCTGCTTCCCCGCGAGCGGGTAGCTGGCGGGATGGTGCCCAGATATCTGGTGGAGCGCATTGAAGCCATCCTGCGGGGATCGCCCCAGCCGGCCAGGCGCGCTGAGCGGCAGCAGGTGCGGGGAAGGTTGGTGCGGGCCCAGTAGTGGTTTGCCGGGGGGCTTGCAGTCCCCCTTTTCTCACGACCTTGCCACCGGCCCCTGGTGAACAGGCTCTGCTCAGGCCACTCCATGGTGCGGGGCGGCTCAAGGATCGGGCCAGGCCCGCTGCGCGGGTCCTTGACCCCGCCCCGCCCTGCTGTCGGGTCCTGCGCTGCGCCCATTCATGGCCCACTCGCACCAGTCTCGCCGCTCCTATCTCCAGTCGCTTGGCTCCCAGGCCCTGGTGGATCTCAGCGATTGCTGCTGCTTCCGCTCCCTGCCTCGGCTGGGGGAGCTGGTGGATCAGATCCTGTTTGAGCGGCAGTTGGCTCAGCCGCCGTTGCCATTGGATCCCGAGATCCTGGAGGTGTTGCCCTTTTGAGGGCTTCGGGGGCTGCGGCCCCTTTCAGAGGACTTAGCCTCAACTCTTGCAGCTGTCTTGACGCTCCGCAAGAGCTGGGATCAGCGCCCCAGAGGCCCTCGCATCGGAGCAGCTTCGGGACTGATCAGGCTGGCTGCAGCGCTGGCGTGATCGGCAAGAGGGTCTCGATCGCGCTGCTGTCGCTGATCAGCGAGTAGTGCTCCAACGTCACCCCCACCGGCCGACCCTGCGCATCAAAGTCGACGATCAGGTTGTCGCTGATGGCCTCCGAGCTGCTGCTGTCGCGCTCGGCCAGGGCGATGTAGAGGGTGTCGGTGTCCGGGAAGTAGCGGATCTTCATCGTGGCGGGGGCTGGAAATAGGCGGTGACCTTCATGGGGACCAGCATCGCCCACCCTGGTAACCACGGCGGGAACGCTGTTGAGGTTGCGGACAACCCCACGGGCGAACGGCGCACGAACCGCGTGGATCTGGTTGCAGCCACGACGCGCCGGGCCTCTCCATGCTCCGCCGCGGGCAAGGGCTCAACGCGAGCTGGCCTAGTGGCCAGCCCTTGCCTTTCGCGGTGGCGATGGCGGTGTCCCGTCGCGGCGCCTGATGGCGTCTGCCGTTCATGTCCCTTTCAAGTTGCCGCGCCTCTGAGCGCGATCCGGTTGCCCTGGTGGAGTCCTGCCAGCGGTCTTTGCTCTGGCTGCTGCGCAGTCACCAGCGGGAGCCCCTGAGGCGCTGCTGGATCGATCACCCCTATGGGGAAGAAGAGATCACCCGGCTGGAGGATGAGCTGCTGCCAGCGATGGGGAGCATCCTGGCGCGGATCGATGCGATCGGTCAGCAGCTCAGGGAGGCCCAAGAGGAGCAGGAGGCCCAGGTCGAGCTCGAGCGAGCCGCCATGGCGGCTGCGGGGGCTGAGTCCTCGGCGGTGTTGGTGCCTCTTTGAGGCTCTCCCCGGTGGGTGCCGTGGGTGCTCACCGGATTCTTCAGTGGTAGTGATGCCCTGTTGGCAAAGCCTGCCTTGGGTTGCCCCTGGCCGGGGCCTGGTTTGGCTGTCCTCTGCCGATGTGGCCATCACCACCCCTTCCCCGATCAGCTCGGTTGGCATCCAGCACCAGGCGCCCGGTCTTGATCCGGCCTGGGCACGGATCTGGTTCCTCGATGCCGCTGCCCATCCCGTGCGCTCCTGCCGCCTGGTGCCGCTGTCCTCTGCCCAGCAAAGGGCGCTGGAGCCCCGGGAGCAGTGCGGAGCGCAGTCCCTCTGGATTCTCTGAGCCGCAGCTCCCACTGGGCCCTCGATCGGCGCTGCTGCCGCAGGCCCCTCCATGGTCCGCGCCGCGCCAAGGGTCGGGGCCAGGCTCGCCGTCCTTTGCTGTCCGGCGCTGATGCGCCGAACGGGGCGGTGGCGAGCCCTTGATCGGCGGCACGGAACCCTCCGGGGTCCTGCGTTGCACGCGCCATGGTTCCCTCCGTCCTTCTGGTTCACCGCCACCAGTGGCATGGCCACGAGTGGTCTGGCGGCCAGTGCACCCGGATCGAGCCCCAGCCTGTGGAGCACTGGGAGCTGTCGCGCTCTGAGCTGGCCGGCTTCTGCGGCTGTCCGGTTGATGCGCTGCGCTTCTCCAGGGTGGGGCCGGTGCATCTGGCCCATGGCGGAGCCTGGGCCCGGCTGGAGGCGCTGGATTCCCTGCGCTGGCCCTTCCTCGATGCGCCGGTGATCCACGGGCCCGCGGTGGCGGTGCGGCCTGTGTTGGGCTCCGGTAGCGCTAATTGCCCTGGCCAGGATCCTGGGGGTAGCGCGGCCCCCGCCTGGCGAGCCCTGGATCCCTGGGAGGCCGAGAATGCGCTCTGGGCCATGAGGCGCTATGTCCTTCCCCTGCAGCCGTTGAGCTGCCCGGTGGATCAGGCCTTTCTGAATTCGATCAGCTGGCCGCTGCATCGCGCCTACCGCGAGGCAAAGCGATCAGGCGATAGCGCCGCCATGCTCCGCATCCGGTTGGAGGTGCAGCGGGAGCGGGCGGAGTGGGCCCTGCGTTGGAGCTCAGCCGTCAGCTGATCGGTTCGCGGAAGACGGTCTCGGCCGGATCCATCGGAAACGCGCAGCTGAACAGCGCCTGGATGATCTCGGGGATCGAGCGACCGCTGGTTCCTTTGCAGAATGCCCCCATGGAGCCAATCAGGCCGCTGCGCCGCGAAAGCACCGCCGTGATGGCGGCCAACATCGGCCGGGAGCTCAAGGAACTCCGCGTAGCCCTGGCCCACAGCCGCGGGGACCGAGTGGCCGAACCCCGGATCACCTCTGCGGCCCTGGCCCACCTGCTCCTGTGCAGCCGGGAGCTCCTGCAGAACCTCCTGATCGACACCGCCAGGCGTCCAAGGCGGATAGAGCGGTAGCGGGCACTAACCGTGCACAGAGGCTTCTCCGGGTCAGGACGCCAGCCGGCCCCAGAAACGAGCGCAGGTCTCATCGGGCGCTGAGGGGTGCAGAAGTCAGATGCACCACCACTCACGCAAAGGCGGCGTCTGCAGAACGGGTCGGAGCCATGGCAGGGGCGAGCACCACACCAGCACTGCCCCATCCACCTCGGCGCGCGCAAGGGCTGACGCAAGCGCCTGCGGCGCCCTTGCCCGGCCGCTGCGGTGGGGCGTTGGAGGCCGGTGTTCCTCGCCATCCATCCCATGGCCTCCGCTTCCCTCTGCTGCCCCATCCGCCGCGTGGTGGTCCTGGTGCCCTCCAGCTCCAGCAAGCCCGCCTCAGCTCGTCTCTCCCTGCACTTCGGTAGCCGGGGCCGGGCCGTCCAGAAGCCCCGCCTGATGCCGCTGCGCACCGCCCAAGCGGTGGCCCGCCAGCTCCAGGCCCGCCATATCGGCCTAGTCGCGGTGCTCTGAGGCCTGGGCCTCCCGCCGGGGCTCCTCAGGGAGCTCCGGCGGATTTTCCATTGGGGGATAGGGGCGGAGGGTCTGGTGCGGGTGGCCAGCTCAGGGCTGCCCTGCGCCCAAGATTGTGTAGCGGATTGCACAGGTGGTTTGCGGACCGGTGAACCAGGGCTATATCTGAGAGACTTGTGTCAAGAACACTGCCTGGGACTAGGCTGAATTACCCTTGCGCAGACCCATCAAGAATGGTTCTCGGAAATGGGTGGGTGGGCAACGGTGGTTCTCGGAACCTTCTAATAAGGAGTTAGATTCACAAAAGACTGATGGCTGCGACTTATCGGAATTTGCTTGGGCAGATCATCAAGCTAGCAAGAAGCATCGCCCTTCAAGAGCCAGTCGACGAAAAGGGATTCAAGCTGCAGTTCATTGCAACGATTCCTAGGCTTGGGTTGCTAGGTGTTGGGCCAACAGTCACTTTATGGAAAACCGAAAGATCATTCCAGGCTATCAAGAATATCGAAAGGATGATCCGCTCCTGCCATCTGGAAGCTGTTGACTGCGACACTAAGACAATCGAAGATCTGATAACGAATAATATTCAGGATCTGGTCTTGGACGAAAGTATTTTCAAGGTCGGGTGTATTCTCTCGTCAAGTCAAAAGTACTTGGCAGACTGCCGCGTCGACCAAGACATAAATGAATTTTCAAATAAGATACATAATCATCTGATGACGAGAGTCCGTGCAAGCATTAATCAGTGGTGCACCGTACTAGGGGTGCCTCGGGTAATGTGTGATTCCTTTGACATCCCTCAGGCTGATATTAAGCTTATTTCTAGAATGGATGAAAGCAAATGGGAAGAGGCGGTTTCATCAAGATATAAAACAAATAATTGGTCCCATGTATTGGGCTGTACACCTGACTCAGGAGGCCAACAGCTCTTTGGCTTTGAATGCAGGTCTCTTGTAATTCATCAAGCTAATGGAACACAGCAAGGGGCTAAGTTCTCAAGCAGGTTAGTGTTCGCTAGATTCTTTGCTCTTCTTTACGCAACTGTAACCGTAAAGGAAGACATGAGACTCCTTCGAGCGATGGCAGAACCATATAGGTGGTGCATACAGTTCCCCTCGTGTAATAGCAGTGGGCTTGGCGCCACTCAGAGTCAGCTCGATGAAGCCGTATTCCCTTTCTTTTGCGCAGACTTTCAACTCAGCAATGATGCAGTAGAATCGATGCAGACTTGGTATGTTGCACTCGGAAATTTGGCTGATGACCGAAGAGTGAGGGTTGAGAAAGCGTGTCATTTCGTAAACAGAGGAATAATGACACAAGGCCTCGATTCATACGTTAACTTCTTTATTTCTCTCGATGCTCTGTATGGAGAAGCCGGCGAAGTAGGAGGCTCTATCCAAAGAGGCGTTGATTCTCTACCCATTGACACAAGATTCAAGGAAAGAATATCGTGGTTATATGAATTGCGAAGTGAATTGGTCCATGGAGGGAGCAGGTTCTGTGCCGAGTGGCGAGACTATGATCGGTACTACTCGCACTTCCGGACCAAGCCTGAGGAGGATGTCAAACGGATTGCCTGCAGTGCGTTGCTATATTCAACGATACGAGATACTCTGTGATTACGAAGTTAATGGAATCTAACATCATGATACAGCGGGCGGACCCCAAGCACTCTAGTACTAGTAGTGATTACCTTCCCGCCGCTGATCATGGTGTTGGGCTGCAATAAAAAAATGAATCAAGATATCACCGAAGGCATCCTTTCACTATGTTTTGAGTATGCTAAAAGCCGTATTTGCGCCATATGGTATTGCTCTGATTTGGGCATAGAAGAAGTCGCAACTGGTAGCCTAGTAAAGAATAATGGTAAATTCTATATTGTTTCCGCAGGCCATGTGGTTGAACAAGCGCAAATTGCAATTGAGTACAGGATTGTTTTCCATTCCGGAAAGACATTATTCAAAAGGGATGTGTCTGAAACCTTTTCTGTGAACAATGAATTCTCAGATGTAGGTGTTTTTGAACTTGCATCCATTGAAGAGTTTGATTTCTACTTTGAATACATGAATTTCGATTTTAAATTTTCAAATTCTTTAAAAAAATCATATTTTCTTTGCGGATTTCCGAGCGAATATGTCAAATCTGGTGAGCGTCGTAGAGCGTTTGTGCAAATGAACTATGCTGCGAACTTTATATCTGAGGATTCCAGCTTTGTGTATTTAGAATATCCTAATACACAGTTTTTGGCAATTCAGACTACCCACGATTCAGGTCTCCTGCCAAGGGCCTTTGGCTTGAGCGGAGCATTAATATTTGAACCGAGTGACTTTCTTGATGATCAGCTTTGGAGCCCCTCATCTTCCAAGATTTTTGCAATCCAATCCGCTTATGTCGATGGGAAATATCTTAAAAGTTCAAAATTGGAATCAATAAGGAATTATTTTGAGGATCAATCAAACTAGTGATTCAACCAGTATGCTAATGCCGTCCGGTGAAGCTAGTGTTGACGTCGACGCTTCCCCTTTTACTTTGCCTACCCCAGGCGTGGTTCCTGGCTTGCCAGCCTCTCCCACCAACAAAAAAGCCCCAGCAATCGCCAGGGCCAATGGTTTAAGTAGCCGGGGCGGTTTCACCCCTTCGGAAACCGCAGCTCCCAGAAGGCCGCCCCCAGGCTCCAGATCGCCTGACCGTTGGTCTGCTCATACACCTGCTGGGCCTTGAGCTGCGCCTCCAGCTCCTGCACCTCAGGGCCGTACTGCCACTGGCGGCGGCCGGCGCGACGGTGCAGCTGGACCCCACCGGGGAGCTGGTAGCCGCCCTCGCCTCCGGGAGGCAGCAGGTGGCGCAGATCGCCCCGCAGATGGGCGAGCCGCAGGGTGTCGTGCAGCTCCTTCTGCTCGATGCCCAGTTGATCGAGCAGCAGCTTCACCTCAACGAGCCGGTGGGTGAGATGGCCGATGGCGATCGGGGAGAAGCGCTGGTCATCGGGGCCGAGGGGGGCACCGGCAGCGGCCGGTGGGGCGATGCCCAGGGAGGCGAGCAGTGCCAGGGCCTCGGGGCTACCGGAGGCGGGTTCGCTGCCGGAAGGCACCGGCTCCGCTGGCGTAGTCGTGACCGCTGGAGCAGCGGAAGCAAGGGGACTGGCGGATTCAGCTGCTCCGGTTGGGGAAGCGGGATCAGCCACGGTGGTGGCGGTAGGGAGTGCATCCGATACGGGAGTGGGTGCTGCCGAAAAGCCCTGGGTGGCAGCGGTGCCGACGAAACGGCCCCGGTGGGCGGAGGCAGCAAGGACGCTGAGGCGATGGGAACGAGCGGTGGCCATGGGAATGCTGGGGTAGGGGGATGAGAGGCAGAGCAGGGGCTGGGACAACTTGATGGCGGCTCAGCCGCCGAACAGGTCCTGGGGATCGGGCTGCAGCTCGTGCAGGGCCGCTAGGAGCTCATCGCGGCGCAGCAGTTCGATCGGCGCCGGTAGGGCGGTGCGATCAATTGGGTAGCAGCGCAGCAGGGCCCGCAGCTCCACCACCGACATCTGATCCCAGGGCCAGTCCCAGGAATCGGTGGGCTCTGTGTCGTCGGCGCAGAAGGGGGCGTCCTGCCAGCGGCTCGCAGCCGGGATCGGAGTCGGGCGGCAACGGCGGGGCTGGGTGCAGGCGCAACCGCGTCCGGTGGTGGCGGAAGAGCGGCGGCCAGCAGGCCTGGGCAGGGCGCCGCAGGGTTCAACGCCAAGCAGGCTCTGCAGCTGGGCCAGCTGCTCAAGCAGGTCGCTGATCGTTTGCAGCAGGGAACCGCCGCTGGCAGCGGTGGTGGCAGCGGCCTTGGTGGTGGTGGCGCTCATGGCGTTGCAGCGAGGGGTCGGGTTGTTCGACGCGGGGTTGGTGCAGGCGGTGGTGCTCGAAAAAGGGCGGCTCATCAGACGATCACCTGGTAGACGACGGCTCCCTCGTGGAGCTTTCCGGCGCTCTTGGGGCAGTAGGCCTCCCATTCGCTGGCGAATGGATAGGGCTCAATCCCAGTGGTGTCCTGCAAGTCGACCTTCATGCCGTCGAGGCCCGTGGCGGTCACGATGTGGACGTTCTGGGCGGCCTTGCTGCAGAAGTTCAACCCCGCCTCCGAATAGGCGTTGCTGCCCACCAGCGAGGCGTTGCGGGCGTGGTAGTCGCCGATCGCCGTGGCGTGCAGGTGGCCGAACAGCGTGTAGTCCACCGTGATGCCGCGGGCGGCGTACTTGCCGGTGATCTCCTGGACGCTCTTCTGCAGGTTTGCCCCCACCTGGTGGCCGTGCAGGCAGAGGAAGGTGCGGCCCATCACCTCGAACAGCAGCTCGTTGGCCTGGAAACCACAGAACGCAATGCCGTCCGTGCCCTCAAAGCCACGGCGGAGGATCGCGTAGATCATCAGGTCGTAGCTGTCGGTGGCGAGTTCATCGCTCCAGCCCAGCTCCGGTTTCACGCGGCTTTCATTGCCGGTGATGCCATAGACCTCCAGCTCGAACTCGCTGCGCAGATCAAGCAAGAAGGCCCGCAGGATGTCGACCGCCAGCAAGGTGGCCTTGGAGCGGTTGGTGGCGTTGCTCAGCAGCTCATCGAGGCGCCGGTCGGAGTTGAGGAAATCGCCCAGGCAGGCGATCACCACCTTGGCGGCGCCGTAGGAGCGGCCCAGCTGCTTGATCCTTCCGGCCAACTTGGCCAGCCGGGCGGCGGCCACCGAGAAGTCGTAGCGGTTGGAGGGGAGCTCGACCCGCTCGTTGAAGTGCAGATCGGAGAGCTGCACCACCAACACCGCCTCACCACCGGTGGGCGCTTCGCTGAGGAGGAGGTCCTGGGTGAACCCACGCTTATCGAGCAGGGCCGCCAACTCACGGGCATAGGCGGCGGCAGCGTTCTCGACGCGGGCGTGCTCGCGGAACGCCTTGCGCTCGATCCGGTTGGCATCGAGCAGGGCCTGGCGGTGTTTGGCCAGGCGGACGTTGGCGCTGAGCAGCTCGTGGTCGGGATCGTGTCGGGCTTGGTGGCTGGTTGCAGTGTTGGTGGCGGCGCCGTTGGTGCAGGGCCGTTGGCGGCCGGCGCGGCGGCGCATGGGTTGAGACGGCAGCCGCAGATCAGGGCGGTGCACCGCCCGGGGAGCAGTGGTGGAAGCCATGCTGGATTGCAGGTGCAAAAGGCTACCCAGAAGCCTGTACGGCTTCGGACATGCAGGGCCGAGGGCACAGCCGCGACGGTTCTCGGGGTCGGCTCCTCCAGCTCTTCGCACTGCCCTCGCCTCACTCCCCCTCCTCCTCCAGCGGCACCGGCCGCAGCCCGCAGGCCTGGCGCACCTCAAGCCACTCCGGCAATTCAATGCCCAGCGCTGCGGCAATCTCGCCATCGGCCAGACCCAAGGCCACCGGCCGGCGCGCCTTCATCCACAGCTCGCGCATCCGGTGGGTAATCCGCAGCAGGAAGCCGGTGTCGCGCAGGTGGTGCAGCAGTTCACCCTTCACCTTGGGGACGACGTAGCTGGAGGGGCGGTGGCCGAGCGAGGCGTCATAACCCAGGGCTGCTTTACACAGGCCCTCGTAGGCGGCGCCGAGCAGGTCGTCGTAGGGGATGCCGTGGCGGTTGGCAAAGCGGCGGGCCTGCTGCCGGGCCAGGTTGAGATGGGACACGGCGAATTGGCGCTGTTCCGGGCTCAGTTGGCGGGGGCCCTTGCGGTGCCTAGGTCCCGGTGGCGTGGCTCCTGGCGTAGATCCTGGTGCTCTGCGGCCATCGGAGCTGCAGCGGGGTGTTCGGGGGGCGGTGGGCGAATGCAGCGCCATGGACCGATTGCAGGTCAGACAGGCTAGTCAGAGCGCTCCACCATCCCAAGTAGGTGGGACACAGGCACCAGGGGATTGGGCGCAGCCGTAGCCCGATGGCCATGGCTGGCCTGCAGCGTTGCCGCCACCGTCAGCTGGCGGGGCAACTGCAGCAGCAGCGCCAATAGAACCCCTGCGGTGAGGGGCCAGGGCATCTCCTTGCGCATCGCGCCAGCGGCAGGGCGGTAGAGGGTTCCTGAGCCGCTCCTCCTTAGCCTTTC
>Ga0209401_1000414_pt1 | contig 29080 bp, 28 predicted proteins | sample M_140807_MF_Meta_FD_187318 | JGI IMG/M metagenome (GOLD analysis project Ga0209401, IMG submission 187318) | Freshwater microbial communities from Lake Montjoie, Canada to study carbon cycling - M_140807_MF_MetaG (SPAdes) (version 2) | ecosystem: Environmental > Aquatic > Freshwater > Lake... | reverse complement strand
CCGTCGCCCCCGTAGGCCCTTGTAAGCCCGTAGGCCCTTGTAAGCCCGTTGGACCATCTGCTCCCGTTGGCCCTTGTAAGCCCGTTGGCCCTACTGCGCCCGTCGCACCATAAGGACTTTGCCCTTGAACCCAGAAGTTGAACGAATCGCCAACGGGAAGCAACGCAGGAAGAATGGTAAACGGTGCGATAGTCCAAACCCCACTCGCTAACACGGGGGCAGTTCCGAACCCGATGGAGGGAGGGAAGGGAACGGTATTGAGTGTGGCGTTGATGTAATCAAGAGTCACACTACCACCCGCAACAAGAGCCGTGAGGTACGCCATAAACGTGCTGACAAGAGGGGTATCCCCAACCAGAACCCCAGTTACATCCGTCGCCCATTCACCGGCCGTTGGAACGACGTTATCTCCAGCATACACGGCGGAAATGAAACTTCCCAATCCCGCAAGACCAGTAGCCCCCACTGCGCCAGTTGGACCATCAGCGCCAGTTGGCCCTTGTGCGCCAGTAGCCCCCACTGCGCCAGTAGCCCCCACTGCGCCCGTTGGCCCTTGTGCTCCCGTCGCTCCAGTAGGACCCGCACCCCCACCACCCCCTGCTCCCCAGAGCAAGGCTCCCGTGGGTCCCGCAGGATTAATGCCCAAGACATCCCCCACGGCCCCCACGCCTCCCACAGAGTCACGAATCTGGTAGAGGTCCGCATAGCCGTTCACGGTCAGATTGCGAGGAGGTCCACCGAGATTGCCAACGAAGACATCTGACGCAAACTCTGTGAGGACCAGCATGTCGTTGAAGGATTGGCCTCCCAGTTTCTGCGTAGAGGTGGCCACTGCGGTCGTTGTGCTGACATCGGCTGACCCTCCCCCTTTGTTGAGGGTGATGTTATTCCCCGACTGTCCCAGTTGCTGGATGCCAACTGCGGAGCCACCAGCATTCAGTAGCGACCAAGACGCATTCACCGGGAACGGAGGCACTCCAAAGGATACAAGTTGCGCCACGTAGGGAAAGCCGTTGAACTGAACTACGTTACCGACTTGATATTGGACAAAAGCAGACCAGTTGGCGTAGGATGTCATCTCTTTCTAATGTCAACATAAAATATTTTCAGACAATAGAATGGAAGAAGCGCAAAGATATCCACTAAGCGACGGTGATTTACGTCGTTTACTGGGTCGTGACATCAGAATATGGAACTACCCTCAACTTCAAGACCTCACCGATGCCAACGAACTGTTTGATAAGCGTGGCCGAGCCATTCTCTTGTTTCCCAATAGCGGTCCTCATAGTGGACACTGGACGGCCCTCTTTCGCCGACCCAAGATGATAGAGTTCTTTGACCCTTACGGTGACAAGCCAGAGGCACAGAAGAAGGGTCTCGGAAGGAGCCGACTGGAGGAGTATGATATTGAGCGACCAGACCTCACGAGGCTCTTGAGAGCCACGGGGTTGCCCGTGTATTACAACACGCATGATTTCCAGCGGGAAAGCCCCAATGTGGCAACCTGCGGTCGTCATTCTGCCGTGCGCTTGATGTACGATGGCAAGGATATTGACCAGTATCACGATATGATAGAGGAGTCGGGAAAGTCTGCTGATGACTTCGTCACAGAGATGACGTTCAATAAGTTACGAAAATAAATGTGTTGGAGTAGTATAGAATGGCTGCTCGTATCAACAATGTCAGATATGAAGGGTTCAGTGATGGTCTTCCGGACTATATCTACTTCAACGCAGATATCATTAACAACACGTCGTCAGATACTCTATTGGCGGGTGGCAACGTCCCACCAGACCCAGCAATCCGCTTCAACGAGACTCGTGACACGGCGCTCTGTTCTGACACGTCCAAGTACGACTTCACCATCGTCCGCTTTACGATGGATGGCCCCGGACTGGACTTGCCCATCTTTATTCCCACGATAGAACTGGGTCAGCCAGACGTCAATAGGACGACCTACAAGATGGCCGTGACCTACCAGCAGACGTGGAATACGAATCTGGGACCTGTCTCCTTTGCTATCACTCCCACCCCCACCTTCATAGAGTTCCTACCAGAGAACTACAACACATCCGTGGCTCCTATCCCTGCTCCTCCTCTTACGCAGCAGGATATCTCCACGGACTACTACTACGTCAACACCTTCACCCACTTCGTGTCTATGTGGCAGACGACGATGAGTGGTGACCCTGCCGTGACGGGAAGTCCCTCTGCCTACAACCTCCTCTATACCACTTTCGCAGCACAATGGGCAGCGTATCCGGGCTTGACCGACCCCTTTCCCTTCCCTACCTATGCTGATTTCTTGGCCTACGTCAATGCGCCCCAACTGACCTACGACAACAAGAGCAAACTCTTCAGTATCTTTGCGGACTCGGACGGCTTCGGAGGTCGCATCACGGCCTTCACCCCTATCCCCTATGTGCCGGGAACGGCCTCTCCTCAGACCAAGCCCACGATGCGCATCTTCTTCAACACCAACCTCTACGGTCTCCTGAACAACTTCTACTCGGACTACTGGAACACGACCAACCTTACGGCGGACGGCTTCCCGAGCCCCGTCCCCTTCGGTTACACCTACGAAATCCTGTTCTACAACAACTTCTACCAGAACGTCGTAGACTATCGTCTCAGCCCTTACGCTGGTGTCCCTCCGCTCGGCATTGTCCCCATCTCCAAGCAGAAGGTCTACTACAAGCAGGAGCAGGACTACCAGAGTACGGGCTCCCTCTGGTCCCCCATTGGCTCTATCGTCTTCACGACCACACTCCTTCCTATCAAGTACGAGGCTACGGGACCGCCCAACGTCCTTGGCACTGGGAACTTGGGCGACTCGGCTCCTACCTCCCAGTCTGCTTTCCAGCCTATCATTACGGACATTGCGCTGGACACGAGCACTTCGGGTCCCGAAGCCTACCGTCAGTTCACCTACTACACGCCCGTTGCCGAGTATCGCATGACGGACTTCGGCGCCTCCAAGCAGGAAGTCCGCAGCATAGACATCCAAGTCTTTTTTAAGAACCGTCTGGACGGCAACCTTTACCCGATTAACATGTACAACCTCTCCTCGGTCAGCATTAAATGCCTCTTCCGAAAGAAGGGGATGGCGGGTAAGTGATTTCACTCGCAAAAAATAAACTCACCAGATGATATACGATGAGTTCCGACATTGAGAAACTGACCGTGATGGACTCTCGCATTGTCCAGAGCCGTCCGAGGTACGCCGTGGAGAAGGGCGCCCTTAGCGTGACCAATGCTCCCTTTAACGCCATTGCCGCCTCGTCCTCCCAGCATACGTACAACATCTACGTGCCATCCGAGAACGTCTTCGTGGACAGGAAGATTCTCTGGTCGTCTACCGTCAACCTCCAGTTGCCCGTGACTGTCTTGGACCCCCCCGGCCAAGTAGCAGGGCAGCCTATCTGTGTGCCCGGCCGTGACTTTTCTCTGGCGGCCCTGCCCCTCAACCAGTTGGTCAGCACCCTCTCTGCGACCATCAACGACACCACCTCCGTCATCAACTCTCAGGATGTCCTCAACCCCATCCTCCGTCTCACAGACTACAAGAAGAACCGTCTCATCCGTACCGCACCCACAATGCTTGACAAGTATGCGTGTTACGATGATGCCTACGGCACCCTCAACAACCCCATTGGTGGCTACAACGACTCCACGGACTACGACAATGTTCCTAACGGCGCCTTCCCCGGCCTGTTCTTCACTGACAACCTCGGTAACAAACTCGGTACTGCCTCTCCTGCCTTTGGTGGTGCCACCTACGATGCCGTCAATGGTGTTCCCGTGTACAATCCTGCTCTTGCTCCTGCTCCTGCTGCGGGTCTTCAGGCTTACACCATCTACATCCAGTGGCGCACGACCGAACCCATCTGCCTCTCACCCTTCATCTTCTCCGATGAACACGAGTGGGAGACGGGTCTCTTCGGCATCAACAACATCCAGTTGATTATGAACATGAAGTCCAGCCCTTCCAGTGTCATCCGTTCCTGCTCCCGTGCGGGTGTCGTGGTCGGCCCCGCTGCCTACAATACGGCCGTGGGTCTCTCCAACGTCTTTCAGGGCTCCGTCCTGAACGTGACCTTCTTGACTCCCTCTCTGGACGTCCCTCTGCCACCCAAGTCGGTCGTGCCCTATATGGAGTTCCCCCGTTACATTACGCAGGGTGCGACAACGGGTCTTCCTATTGCGCCCGGGACTTACGGAACAGTTCAGTCTCAGACCATCACTCTGCCTCAGATTCCCGACTTGCTCATCATCTACTGTAAACCATCCGCTACGACCCCCTTTGAAGGTGACAACTACTTGCCTCTGGCCAACCGAGCCAGTGATGGTGTAGCGAACCCTATCAGCATAAACTTTGACAACTTTTCCGGTCTGTTGTCCTCTGTGACGGCGGAGCAGTTGTACCAGATGTCCGTCCACAACGGTCTGGAGATGGACTATGCGTCTTGGTCTGGCGCAGGACGCTCCGCTTCTGCGTCCTACAGTACCCCTTCCACGGGTGGCTCTGGCCTCTCCCGAGTCCAAGGCCAGATTGTCCCTCTGGTGGGCGGTCTGCTGGTGCTCAAGCCCAGTTCCGACATCACTTTACAATCGGGACAAGCACCATCACTTGTGGGTAACTTCACCCTCCAGTTCAACCTTCAAGTCAGGAACAACACTGCCGTCCCCCAGACTCCTTCCCTCTACGTCATCACGGCCAACTCTGGCTTCTTTGAGTCCATCCGTGGGTCTTCCCGTATCATCAAGGGTGTGCTCTCCGAGCAGGACATCATCTCGGCCCCTATGGCGTCAATGATGACCCGTACGGAGTTGGACCGCTACGTTGGCGGTGGCTTTATGGACAAACTCATGACGGGTATCCGCAAGGCGGCTCCTTCTCTCCTCTCCGCTGCGAAGGAGGGTTACAAGGGCTTCACGGGTGGCGCAACGGGCGGCGGTCCTTCCGCCGGTGGCGCAACGGGAGGCGCATCCGGCGGCCGCAGAGGTGCGAAGGGATTATCTGCCCGGCTGATGTAGATAGATTTTAGTCTAATAAATAATGTTTAGTAATGATATAGAATGTCCGCATCATTAGTTTCCGGTGGTCTTGCGCCTTCGCAGATTGTAGTGGGCGCTGCCCCATTAGCCCGTGCTCAGCCAAACACTGCTACTGCTGGAGTCTATCAAGTCCAAGGAGGAACCAATGTTCCTAATTTGGTCATCCAGCAGCCCGGCAGTTGTGCGGCTGATACTGCTCTGAGGGTTTCCTCTTGGGCCATTGTAGAGCCATCTAATGCTACATTTGCGGACCCAACGAACGAGACACAGAGTTCCTTTGTGTTGGGGTGTGGCAACAACACTGCTGGTGGGTTCAATGAGGGGGCTTTGACTCTCTACACCTATGCGGATGGAGGTGTGAATGGCCCCGTATTCCGAGTCCCGAAGCCCAGAACCGTCGCTGGTGGTGGCGACAACGTCTTTCAACTTATTGGAGCAGACCAGACGGGTATTGCTACTATACCTCTGGGCCAACAAGTTTCTGCGGCAATCCCTAACACTTCAGTATTGAATGCTACCACTGTGATTCTGTGCTCACTTTACGGTGCCACAGAAGATGCCACTGCCGTCCGATTCTGGCCCGTTATTACAGATAGCACAAGTTTCCTGATTCATTCAAATGCCAACGCAACTGCTGCCGTCACTGTCAAATGGTTTATCGTCCGATATTAATTCTAAAACATACATATAGATGTCGGCATCACTACTTACTGGAGGACCAGCCCCGGGTCCAACGCCCATACAAACAATAGGGACGGTTGGTGGGCTTTCTAACTCACTTGTTATTACTCAGCAGCAAGGTGCGCTACAAGGAGGAGCAGCAGTCACTGCGCTAAGTCTTCAAGAACCTCCTTATGCGACCTATGATAGTCCTGCGAATCAAGTCCAGACGGAGTTCTTCTTTTCTACTCCGAATATTACGGCTGGTGGTATTGGAGCAGAAGGGGCTTTCTATCTGAAAGGTGCGAACGCTGCCGTCGCATCTACGATTGCTTATGCTCCAAAGCCTACCGCAACTGTGAATGGAGCGGATGGAACAAAGGGTCTTTACCTTGTGGGTCTCAGTCAGTCTGGCACTGTGACAACGGCAGGTGGGCCTCCCGCAACCGCTGCTATTCCAGTGGCAGTCGGCAATAGTGCTTTAGTTATGGCAACACCCGTCGCACAAGCCACGGGCGTATGTTCTGTAGCCGTAGCAGCAGGTGTTGCGACAATTTCCTCCGCAGCAGCAGGAGCCGTGAATTGGTTCATCGTTCATCCATAATAAATATAATATAGTTCTATTTGTAGAAGGCATCCAATGGATTCTACAAAAGAACCAGTCGCAGGAGTCAAATATCAAGACATAGCAGGGAACCTTGTGGAGTATATCCCGACCATCACCCGTCTCTATGCGCCCGTGTCCGGCGGAGGATATGTGGATGTGGATTTGGCGGCGCCTATTTCCTTCCCTACCATAACACGTGAATCGCTAGATTGTTCGGGGAATACGAGTCCTTCTTCCAGTCGCCTTTTATCTTCGTTGCCCTCGCTAAATAGCGTCGGCGGTGTTCGTCTGCGGTCGGGTCGTGTGCTAGAGAGTAAAGCACGTGGTCGCCAAGCCCAACGGAGCCAAAGCGAACCAGCGTCCCATTAGCCTTGGGGATTTGTAGTTTGTGCTTGTCATCGCTACTGAAACCCAAGTGCTTCCAAGCCAGTCCGTGCTTCTTGGCTTTGGCTTGTGCCTTCTTGAGATAAGCCTCTGGACTTACCCCCGCATCTCGCAACTGTTTCAGGAACGTTCCGGTTGGCCGTCGGCCGCCCGTAAAGTTATCCAAGGCGTGATTGGCGTAGGCCGTGTAAGCGGTTCCAACAAAGGGCACGTAGGAGATGACCTTTTCAAAGAGCCCCGGTGTCTTCTTCTTGTCCCTTACTTCTACGTTGGGAGTGAATCGTCCCATCGTCTCATACAAGGGGTCACCCTTCTGGTAGATGCGCTGGTTGGCAATGTTGCTACGGATATCCAATGGCTGGACGGCAGGATTGTAGGACACTCCGTTCCGTATCAGACCCAGTTTGAGGAAGGCATCCAGTATCGCACCGCCCAACGAATGACCCACACCGTAGTACTGGTAGGAGGAGGGAGGGTATTGCTTCTGAAAGTCCTTGAGGTCACGAAGGTCCTTTTGAAACCGAGCAGAGGATTGTAACTGGTTGAGCGCAATCATCGCATCTGCCTTGAGGTCGGTGGTGTCAGTAGGGTTGGTGCCACGGATAGCAATGACGATGTCCCTTCCCTTCTCTCCCTTTCCTTCCTTATAGAACTTGAGAGTAGGAGTGGAGCGGACGAGGTTGAACCCAGCAATAGCGGAGGGAGGGTTGGGAGAGTAAGAGGCCTTTGCCATCTGCTGAAGAATATTTCTAGAGGGGATAGCACCGCCCTTCAATGCTTTGCCTCTACCAAGTTTGAGAGGTGAAACCCTCCCTTCCCCCATCCCGCTCCCCAATGCCGTATCAATCGCATTGCCCGGTAGGTTCATAGCCTTCTGTGCCAGTGTCCCTTTGGTATAGAACTCTGACCCCGGAGGCGCAAAGGTCTTGTAAGCAACCTTCGCTATCTTGCCGATGCCGGGCGCTATCTTTGCCAAGGTGTCTATCCCAGCATCGGCTACGCTGGTCGCAAAGTCCGTGAAGCCCTTGGCGAACTTCTCAAAGCCCGTGCGATGACGACTGCGATACAGTTCCAGACGACGGGCAAACTCAGGACCGTCTATCTGTGGCAACTGGTTACGCTCTGCCTCGCTCATCTGAAGCGGTTCACCGTCTTCGTTCAGTGTCGGCGTATAGGTCTTCTCCTCTGGGTTCTCGGCCAGATAGGCTCGTCGTCCTTCGTCCCACTTCCTATAGGCTTCTGCGTACTCTTGCTGCTCCAGTTCCCTCCGCTTCATCTCCGCCTCCTGCTCAGCAGAAAAGCCGAATCCTGCTCGTTGGAGATTCCCCTTGCGGACAACCTCTTGACGCTTTGCCCAGTCAGCCTCCGTCGTTGGCTTTCCCAATGACTTCTGCTCTCGTATCCAGTACGCCTTCTGCGCAGGGTCATTCAGCATGTCCATCAACTCCTTGTAGAGACGTGTACCTTCTCCACCACTCGGAACAATAGGTGGATAATCCGGAATGGTCGGAGGAGGTACTGGATATTCCCCGCCCTTCAAACTAACATAGAGAGCCGCCAGTTGTTTCTTGGCCGTCTCTAATGGCAATGGTTCTTTGGAATGGTGCTTCCCCGTTTCCTTCGTCACAACCCAATATAGGTCCTTCTTGGGAGCCTTGCGAAGTTTATAGGGCATTCTGATTCTCACTGCGATATTTTATTGACGATAAAACATCTGAGTGTATCATAGATGTATTCCATTATCTATGCGGACCCTTGTTGGGATTATGATGGAAAGGAGCAACACAATAACAAGGTAGCGAATGCTTCCGCAACAACCCATTATGATACGTTGCCGTTAGAGACGCTCAAGACACTCAATCTCACAACAGTATGTGAGAAGGACTGTCTTCTCTTCTTATGGACATCCTCTCCGCATCTTCCTCAAGCGCTGGAGTTGATGAAGGCGTGGGGCTTTGAGTACAAGACCATAGCCTTCGTGTGGGAGAAGCAGAAGACCAATCCGGGTTACTATACGCTATCGCAGGTAGAGATATGCTTAGTGGGAAAGAGAGGCCGTATACCAACGCCTCGTGGCTCCCGTAAGGAGCGACAGTTCCTGAGCGAGATGAGAGGGCGTCATAGTGCGAAGCCGACAGAGATACGTGAGCGCATCACCAAGATGTTCCCTACGCAGAAGAAGTTAGAACTCTTCAGCCGTGCCAGAGTAGATGGATGGGATTGTTGGGGGAATGAGGTGGAAAGCGCAGTCGCATTGAAGTTTATTACGGCTCCGGACGGTAAATAAGTCTGTTTTACGCTTATTTACACCATATTAAACAAGTTTAGGCCTATATATGCTTACTTTGGCTATATTACGCTTAAAAAAAGGCCTTTTTTTAATATGAAAGTAGGCTAAATGAAACAAATAAGGCTATTTAGTTGTTTCATATAGGGTAATCATCGTCATTTCGCACATTTTTACACGGGATTGAGCGGTATCAGCAGGTTATTCGGTATATAGACCACCGATTGGACTGGATTGGGGCAATCGTTACGCTGAGACCGTACAAAGTCATTGCGACATTCAAAGGAAGCGAAGACGGCCTTGTCATATTTGATGTAGTAGATACCGTCACTGAAGTTGAAGACGAAGTAGTAATCCGTACCGGGATTGGAGCAGTACTCTATCTTGTTGCGCCCCACCATTGTCGTAGGGTATTGGTCGTGACGTATACGGCGAGTCTTGAGTTCCAGTTCTATAGTGCGACCCGTAGGGAGGGTTCCACCGTAGTCAAAGGTGTAGAAGCCACCACGGCGTTCCAGTGTTGTATTGAACTGACGGTTCAGGGATTCTCCTACGTTCAACTCTCCCTCGGCTCCAAAGGCTCTGTCTGCGAGGATGGACATTTGTTTCTACTAACCCGGGACATTTTTCACCGAGTGGAATATCCGCAGGAGATTTTGGAGAAGCAATAAAATATCACTGACTATAAGAATGACTGACTTAGGCAACGTCAAAGAATATCCGGACAACTATCCGGCAGACGCCGTAAGAATCTTGGATGCGATGTCCTTTGGGAAGGGCCTCGTCCTATTGGGGTCTATGTCGTTACGGTCACAACAGTATGCGGGGGACTACGACGGCTTTGAGAAGGTTAAGATGAAAGGGTCTGTGGATTCCGTATTAGGTAGGTTGCGACGACGCTTCCAGCAGATGATACGACATCTCCAGTCAATGAAGAATGTCTGGATAGGCGACATCAAGGCAGGAGTCGTAGAGGACTGGCGAGTCCTGAACAAGGATGCTCACGTCATCAACGGCAAGTTAGTAGGATATGACTACAAGCACTCCAAGAGTGTCCTCCATCATCTGGTGGCCAAGAAGGTCATCTCCTCCAAGGAAGCGCAGGAAGCAGGTGCTCTGCTCAAACCCTCCCTCTCTCCCGAAGCCTTCCTGAAGGCCAAGGACTCCATCAAGTTCCATATCGTCCGTTGGACGCCCAAGGAAGTCTTAGCCAACAAGAAGGTCCTACGGGATGGCTCTACGATGACCTTGGAACAGGCCTTCCATACGCCCGGCATTGCCAAGATGGATACTATATCCCTTGTCCAGAACAACCGCTTCACGGACTTCTCCGTCATCTACGAGTTCCACGCTGGGAAGACCATCCTCAATCCCGAGAAGATAGACATAGAGACTTCGTTGAAGGAAGCCGTCATTGCCTACAAGGCCAAAGGCAACTACTTCAAGTTGTTGAAGCGAGTCTTTGCCTTGGCCAAGTATCAGAACGACACGAAGACCATAGATGTCTTGGCTCCCGTCTTCAACTCCGACCTTGGACGCCTCTACCACGTCATCGGCGACATCGGTACACTGCTCTCCCTACTGGAAGACCACAAGGGTGTTCCGATAGAGACCGTCCGTTACGAGATAGACCAGTTCGTCAATCGTCTGGCCAACGTCTATTCCCTAGAGGACTATCTCAAGAACGAAGACGTCATTCTCCGAGACATCCACGCCATTCTCCGGTTACCGCAGGACAAGTTGGCTCACGGCCTCTCCGGCCTCTCGGACCATTTGGAAAAGTTCCTCCAAGAATATTCCAAGCCCATAGTGGAGGCCCTGAAGTTATAGAGAGCGTATATATCTGGCTCAGCCACACGCACATTCCTTCACCCTTCCCGAGGCTTTCACGGTCTTTGTTTTACAAGTTCCGTAAAATCTCGCCGCCCTAAGCAGAGATGCCCTCCCTATCATTTGACAAGCGCACCGGTTCCCGAGCCATCGCCAGAGTCAAAGGAGGCGAATATGACGGCGAGATTCTATATCTCCACGACGACTCCCTCAGTGGGGGCCGTCGCCCTAACGTTGCGCTGGATACGGCAGCCATATCCAAGGCGTTGCCCAAGATGAAACCCGCTGACCGGACTCGGGTCTTGGCCAAGATGAGCGAGGCCTACGCCAAGGGCGAACCCAAACTCACCGGGCTGGGCGATGAGGTAGGCGACGTCTACGAAGCCCACATCAAGAAGGCGAAGGAGGACAAGTCCGTCACCTTGGACGACGAAGGCATCTTTGAACTGCTTCCCTCCCCCGACCCTAAGAAGCGTGAGGTCTGGTACATCGCAGGACAGTCCGGGTCCGGCAAGTCCTACATCGCCCGAGGCTTGGCCGATATGTACCACAAACTCTATCCTGACCGAGGCGTCTACCTCATCAGTAAGTTAAAGGAGGATGAGACTCTGGACAAACTCAAGTTCCTCAAGCGCCTCAATATTCAGTCCTTTATAGACGACTACCCCGACTTGGAGGAGTTCAAGGACTGCCTCATAATCGCAGATGATTATGACACTCTAACGGGTGACGCACAGAAGACAGTAGAGAAGTTGATTGATGACCTCGCCATTATGGGACGCCACACCAACACCTCTATGCTCTGCCTGTCGCACTACCTTACCAACTACAAAAAAACCCGTCTCTTACTAAATGAAGCAACTCATATTGTCGTGTATCCACTGTCTACTTCTTATCATGCTCTCCGTTATCTCCTCAAGAGTTATGTGGGCGTTGATGAAGACGACCTTAAACGACAGAGACGGCTTGGTTCTCGTTGGCTTAGTTACGCTAAGGGTTTTCCTCAGTTTATGGTAGCCCAGAAAAACGCTGAATTGCTCCACCAATAAAATCTGCTGATGTATCAGAATGGCCTATGCTCAATGGAACCCAGCGACCTTCTACGTGCCGAATGATATCGTAGACTACCAAGGGCTACTGTATATCGCTACGGGTCTCCAGCCTAACTTGAATCAAACGCCAGACCCTGCTGGGACGACCTACTGGGGCGTCAACGGTGGCGGTGGCAGTGGCTCTGGTGGGGTGTTGTCCGTCACAAGTAACCCTACGGGAGGCGGTATTGTGATTAGTGGCAGTCCGGCGAATCCCGTTGTGGCTGCCTACCAGTGGCCATTCCTACAGATGAGTAGCAAGACGAATAATGTCACGTTACCCAGCGGTATCACCTCGCCGACTCAGCCGGGTGCCGTTCCATCCATAGACCAAGCGCCCCCCGTCCTGCTCTTCACGTCTACCTTTGATGCGCCAGTGACGGGCAGTGGCTACTCCAACGCCCTCTTCACCGTATCCTTTACCAACACTGACCTACGACCCACATCTGCTACACAACAGTTCTATAACATCCAGATTTTCCCTTGGATTGGTGGTTCGTCCCCCAGTCTGCTCGTATCAAACAACTACGCCCAGTGTTCATCTCCTATCCAGTTAAACCAGATTGAAACGAACGCCGTCCAAGACTATCCTGTTACGCAACCCCAAGCCTTCACCGTGATGCTGAACCCTCAAGGCCAACTCTTTCAGACGGTAGAATGGTATGCTATCAATCTTCAGCCGAGCACACCGCTCGGCTATCTCTTGGACCCCAACGGTGCTACACCCACCATTCACTGGTCGGGCTTTGCGTGGAATACCACGGGCACCACGGCCGGATAGTTACTTTGCCTCTGCCACAGTCTCCTCCCCTTCCTTCCATATGACCTCGTTTTTGGGCACTCCCTCAGACACGATTTCTACCTTGTCACTGAACGTCACGTTCTTCTTCATCTCTTCAAAGGCCTTGTCCTTCTCCGCCTTCATTTCCAAGTAGAGCGTCTGTAGCCAGTCCTGCGCCTCACAGAAACAGGCTCTCATCTCTCCCTTCTCTCCCCCTATGTCAGCCGGGAGGGAACGTATAAGGACGTAGAGGGCTAGGTTGGCGGCTTCACATGCTTCTTCCATTCTGGTTCTACTAAAGGGAAACATTCTGCGCCGGGGAGTAAAACGCATTGATGGACCGAAACCTTTTCTCCCGTCACCCCAGATGGAACCCCTCCTGATTGAAAACCCTGACAGATTTGTCCTGCTTCCCGTTCAGCATCAGGACATCTACAAGATGTACGAAGACCTCGTGTCAGTGCGGTGGATTGCGCAGGAGGTGGATATGAGCAAGGACCGGACCCAGTTTGAGTCCTTGTCCCCCAATGAGCAGCACTTCATCAAGTGCGTCCTAGGATTCTTTGCCGGGTCAGACGGGGTCATCAACGAGAACCTCGGGAAGAACTTTGCGACAGAGGTCCAGTTGCCGGAGGCTCGTGCGTTCTACACGGAGCAGATGAGTAATGAGACCGTCCATTCCGTTACCTATTCCCTCCTCATTGACACCTACATCACAGACCCAGAGGAGAAGAGCCGAGTCCTGCGGTCTATTCGGACGATGCCCTTCGTAGAGAAGAAGGCGCAGTGGGCGATGAAGTGGTTTGACAACAAGGCGTCCTTTGCGTCCCGTCTGATGGCCTTTGCCATCGTAGAGGGCGTCTTCTTCAGTGGGGCCTTCTGTGCCATCTATTACTTCAAGGAGCGCAACCTCCTCCACGGCCTCACCGTGGCAAACGAGTTCATAAGCAGAGACGAAGGCTTACACACGAACTTTGCCTGTCTCTTGTACTCCAAACTCCAGCACAGACTCAGCAAGGACGAGACCATTGCTCTGTTCAAGGAGGCCGTGGCAGTAGAGAAGGAGTTCATCGTGGAATCCCTCCCTTGCCGTCTGATTGGAATGAACTCCGTCTTGATGTCCGAGTACATAGAGTACGTGGCCGACCGTCTACTGATTCAGTTGGGCTACGACAAGATATGGAATGCCAGAAACCCCTTTGCCTTTATGGAGCGCATCTCACTGGAAGGCAAGGACAACTTCTTTGAGAAGCGTGTGACCAGTTATGCCCTCGCAGGGGTTGGCAAGACGCCAGAGGAGATGTCCTTCAGTCTGGACTCTGAGTTCTGAGGCATCGGGAAGGGGGTCAGATTGTCCCACGGGCTGGGAGGGGAGGGTTGGAGGCAGGGGAGGGTTTAGGGGGTATTAAATCCGGTTGGCGGCCGATTTTTGGGCCGAGCCATTTCTCAAAAAACTTTTTGCTCAAAACCCTCCCTAAACCCTCCCAACCCTCCCTTACTCTCTTTTACTATAGGAAGTTGAGAGGAGGAGAGAGGGTTTGTATGGGATTGTGACGTGGGGAGGGTAGGGAGGGTAGGTGTTTTCAAACCCTCCCTGACCCTCCCTAAACCGTCCTGCCTCTAAAATTGAAGGCCGGTTAAACTCTCGGACAGTGGGTAGAATATGCCCCGCTCCCGAGCCGTTATAGAATCCGACCGTAGGTATTACGAGGCCAACCGTGAGGCCATCTTGGTGCGAAAGCGTCAGAGTGGGAAGAGTTACCGTGACCACAAGAAGGCAAATGAAACGCCTGAACTCCGTCTGGAGCGTCTGACGCATGAGAAGAAACTACGGGACGCCTTGAACGTGCGCAAGAACCAAGCCAAACTGACGGAGACGGAATCCACCCTGCTTCCAGCGTCAGCCTTTGCTCTGACGCCCAAGGCCTTTGACAAGTTACTGGCAGGTGCGAGGCAGAGACCCGCAGAAAATGTCATCACCCTAGTAGATGGAGGAGGAGAAGCACATCCCGTTCTGTGAAAGCCCGTTGGACGCCTACCGTGGCCGAGGAAAGCCCCGGACTCCCAAACCCCTTGCGACCGAGAAAAAGAAACCCGGTCGTAAGAAGAAACCTGTGAAGAAGATACAAATCATCATCTCTTCTGAGCCTATCGTGTTGGAGTTCAACTAACATAGGACGATGGTGTTGCCTCCCTCCGCATCGTCTTTTTTGATGTAGGCCCGTTGGAGGTCCAAGGAATGCCCCATTGCCTCGGCATCCTTCTTCATCTCCTCATTCTGGTCCTTGTACTTGTCGCTCAGGTAGATATGACGTAGCATACTGCTTCCTATCTTCTTGCCGAACACACGATTGAGGACACGGGTGATGGCATTCACGGCCGTCATCGGACTACCGTCTGCCGTCACAAGGAACTTGACGGGCTCTGTCTTGCGCTTCGTTACGCCCTTCCAGAGGGGATGGAACTTGAGGAAGAGGTGGATGTCGCCCAGCAGGTTGTTCTCGTCGGAGTGAGGAATGTCAATCACCTGCGCACCGTACTTCTTGGCCGTCTTGTACTTGTTGAAGATGAAGCGACTGGTGGCAATGTCCAGATAGTTCTTGTCCGTCGGCATCTTGTCCGTATGCTTCTTGACGATGTACATATCCAGATAGTCTTGGTTGCGTCGGGGCTGAATCTGGGTATAGAGGCTGAGAATGAGGTACTGGAGCAACTTGTCGTACTGCGCCGGGCTCACTGTCTTTCCTGCTGCGAACTTGCTGACATCCTCCGTGATGTCCTTCTTCTTCTGGACGACTTCCTCCCACGATGACCAGTTCTCCTTCTGCTTCTCCGTCTTTTCGTTCTTGCCGTCCGCCTCCTTGAGCGTCTTGTTCTTGGCCATCATCCCGTCGTAGTAATGACTAAAGACCTTCTTGAAGGTTGGCTTGTCCTTGAAGAGGCTCAGGACGCTGACGATGGTCGCCAAGATGGCTCTCTGCGTCGTCTCCGCATACTCGGCCACTATCTTGTCAATGCCTTCTGTGTTCTTGAGGAAGGTGAGGTTCTTGAAGGGCTTTCGGCCGTTGAGTTGGTAGAGCGTCTTCACGTAGGCATTCGCCGTAGACTCTGCGACTTTGCGCTCATCTTCCAGTTGCTTCACGAGGTGTAACATAAACTCGGTGGTGGCCTCCATCTTTGTTTCTACTTATGGAAACTTTTTTATGCCGGGAGTAATTACGCAGGACGGCGCCGGGGCTTCTCGTAGGGGGCCGCCAGATGCTTGTCCCAGTAGTCTACGGAAACCCACTTGTCCAGTGTATCTGTGTAGGAGAAGTCTTCCCACGAGGTGTAAGGTCCTGTCCATTCCGGGTAATAATACTCCTTCCGATTGTGATACCCTTTCATCGTGCGCCCGACGAATATCTTCTTGTTTCTTACAATCACCATAAAAGGGTTACTTCCAGTGTCTTTGAACTTGGGATTCTGTGTATAGAGAGCCCGAAGGAAGGATTCTCTTGCTTCAACCTCCTCCTTGGTTCCCTTCTTCAACCAAGGGAAAGGAGTGCCCCAGTCGTGGTCTTTGTTACTGGTAAAGGAGCCGGTCGGGTTGATTTCTGGATACTTTGCCTTATCCATCAATCGCTCAAAGGCTATCATATCGGACGAATTGAGTGCCTTACCCTTTTCGTGCTCTAGCCACGCACGACCGATAACGAACAACTTATTCTCCACGAACTTCTTGACGTCTGCTTCAAACAGTATAGACTCTTCGTCCTCTTCCTCCTCTTCAACCTCTTGCTCCTCTTGCGCAGCAGTACGGTTGGCGAACATAGGATTCTGTGACACCTTGAGTTTCTTGGGTCTCAGAGGACGGTCCAGTTCAGGATGCTGGAGTTCAGGACTGGCTTTGGGCGCTTGGAAGACGGGAGCAGGGGGATAGAACTGAGGGTTCTGCGAGTATTGAACCTCTCCAACAGGCTTCTGGACTCTTGCTGGACGGGGAGGAGGAGCGGAAGAGGAGGAGGAGTTGGAAGCAGGAGCATCCTCATACCCCTCAAACCCTACGGGGGCTAAGAAATCTTCCTCTTCTGCCGTCAGTTGACGTTGCGGCTTCTCTGCTTTGGCCTTCCGGCCTTTCTTGGCCTTGGAGAACGGCTCTGTGGGATACGGAGCGCCGAACCTACGCACAAAGGGCACCTTCTCTATCGTCCCAAAGTGACGCTGAATGAAGGGTGACGCCCCATACGGATTCCCAGACTGCTTCGTCCCTTGCTGCCCCGGTGTTGCCAGTTTCTTGTACTTGAAGATGGCAGGTTTGTTCATCGTGCTCTTTGGATGTAGCGTCGTAGGATTCCCGTATTGGCCCTTATGGGCTACGGCATTCTCTGCCATCAGACGACGGATGAACCCCGATTGTTTGGAAAAGCCTCCGATAATCCGCTCAAGTCCGGCACCGACTAATATGTTCTTGAGTCCATCGTCCATTCTAAGAATATCAAGCAAAAAAAATATCGGCGCTAATATCATAAGAATGGCCCGTGAAGCAAGACTCGCATTGGCAGACCAACGAGCATTGGAGGAGCAGGAAGCACGAACCAATCCACGCAATGCCATCAGAGGCAGTGGCTCTGTGCCCTCTATGGGACTCAGCCAGTTCCGTGGTGGCAAGAAGAGCAAGAAGATGGTGGAGTGCGAAGACTCCTCTTCGGACGAGGATGTGAGTGAGGCCTTCGGACAAGGCCGTCACCTCTACACGCACCTCCACGGCCTCCACGGAGCAGGATACGCCGATGACTTCCGGGCTGGGATGTCGGGAGGCAGTCGTACGGGAGCCACCGAAGGGCAGGGGAAACTCACCATCACACACGGCGGTGCTTCTACAGAGCATTACAAGAACGAAGTCATCCACGTCAACGATGCCGCCGTCGCACGACGCAAGGGACGCTCTATGGGGGGCAAGAAGGAGAAGCGACCTTTGTCGGAAGGCGATGGCCGTCTGGCTCGTGCTGCCATCGTGCGCAAGGTGATGGCCGACAAGGGCTGCTCAATGATTGAGGCGAGTAAGTATGTGAAGGAACATAATATGTACAAGAAGTAGATGGCTCAAGAACTGGCGTCCTTGGACCTTTTGTATCCTCTGGACCTTTATCATCTGAATCTGCTCTATGGATTATGCCTCAGTTGGCCAGACTCCGGTACCAAGTGGACCTTCATCCACTTTATCCGAGAAGAGGCTACGGCAATGGGAGGCACGTGGACGAACTGGGTTCAAGACCTTCCCGAGGGCCATAACGTCAAAGAGGACTGGCTTCTGTATCAAATGACGCTTAACTAACTCCGTTTTTGATTGTAAATAACGCAATTATTGATTCTTGCGTCATTTATAATGTGTTGAGAGGGTATAGAATGTCGGCCTTCGGAACCAAGAAACCCGGTGCGGACCGTGCCGTTCAGATGACGTACCCTGAGGTGTTTGCGACAGTGTATGGACAAGCCCCAGAGGCGTTTGACAGTGCTCCTACCCTTGAAATCCGAGACATTCCTGCGGGTCAAGACTTACAAGCGGAGTACCACGAGCAGAAGCGTAGGGATGCGGACCATATGGCAATGGCAGCCGTGGCCAGTCGCAAGTCGTCCGACAATCATCTTCTGATGTACGGCACCAAGAACCCGTTCAAGGCCGTCTTGGGTCAGCGGAAGTTTGCGAACCCCTCCAACGGAGCAGCAGGTATCGGAGGTAACATCTACGTGAGAGAGCAGATGGTGGGCGGTGGCATGACGGGAGGAGTGCTACGGTCTGCGCAGGGGCAGCGCTACGGAAAGCAGATGCTGATGAACCGCATTCCTCAGTTGGATGCCATTGAACGGGCAAAGCAGCAGTTCTTGGCCCAAGCCCCCGTCACAGAACAGTACGGAACGGTGGATAGTAATGAGGCTACAGTGGAGTCTCCCGTCAGTGAGTTGGTGGAACTCAACTTGGGCGTCCAGCAACTGGAGGATTCCATCTCCTCCGGTCTCCGAGGCATCAACCGCTTCACCCTTGTGGACTTGGCGTCGGTGTTCAAGATTCTCTTCCGTATCTCGTCTACGGCGAATCGGGAGGAACTGGAGATTCTGGATGAGAAGTTCCAAGACTTAGCAGGGGAAGATGGTGTCTTGGCTGCGCTGGAGGACGAGATTGATGAGGGAGGCATTGAGGATGTCGTACCCAACATCCCCGTGGCAAAGTCGGTGATTATGTACACGGACAAGATGGCGGAGTACGTCCACAAGATGTTGGGAGTTGTGGACAAGAGCCTCAAGGAGCGTCAAGCCTTCAGCAAGGCGCTTGTGAAGCAGTTGGGGCTGACCCGAGTCAATGTGACAACGGGCATCAAGGAGAAACAACCGCCTATCATTGCGCCTCGTATTCCAGAACCCCGTGACCCTGCTCCAGAACCCGAGGCCGAAGAGGAGGAGAGTGACGATGAAGGACCCGGGGGTCTGTATGAGCCACTATTGCCAGAGGGGGAGGAAGAGGAGGAAGAAGAGGAAGAGGAAGAGGAAGAGGAAGAGGAAGAGGAAGAGGAGTCTTCCTCTAGCAGTGCGTCCAGTTCTGCGGCGGACGCAGTGCCTCCTCTGAATGACCTCAATGATATCGGTGACTCCGATGGAGGACCTCAAGCGAATATCAAGGCTCTCCAGCACTATTACAAGTCGCTCACGGGCAAGAGGAACTACGACACTAGCCGACCCAAGGTTCTGGCATCCATCTATAAGGCCCGTCGGGCAAAGGGCTTTGATAAAGACGAGGCTCTGTACACTATTCCCGTGATGGTCCAGCATTCGGCCTTGCGTGGCACAGATTTGAAAGGCAAGTTGCTCTTCGGGTACCCAGACTTCAAGGTTGCGTTTTTAGATGGTTATCCCGATTACACCGATACGAAGAAGGCCTATCCTCTCCAGCAACTCTTTAACGATGTGGATGAGTTCAACGCCTCAGCGGAACTGGAGTACACAGGCAGTGGTCGCTCGGGCGGCGGTCGCTCGGGCGGCGCCCGTCGTCGTCCTGCTGGAGTGGCTCCGATGACGGACTCCTTCACGACCCCTGCGACTCCTGCGGACGTCGCCACGCAGAAGGAGACACTGGCCCGTGTAGGGAAGCAGAACGTTGGGTACACCCGTGATGGACGTCAGACCTTCGGTTACCGTTCGGGTGCCTTCTTGAACGAGGAGTTGCCCCCCAGTGGTCCTCGTGACCCTTATCTGGAGACCAAGCGTCAGTTCAACAACCTGAAGGACACTCCCTTCCAAGAGGCTCGGTTACGTGAGGCAGCGAACCCCGTCTTCAACGACAAGTCTCAGCAGTTCAGCGCTGAGCAGTTGGCGCAGTTGGCAAAGGGCGTGGAGAAGGACGCACCCGCAGAGGAGGGCGGTGCTCGTCGGCGTAGGGCTGTAGGACGTAAACCCGCTTCGTTTGCGAAGAAGGTTCTGGGACGAGGCGTGGTGGGAGGCATCATGCGTGGCCAGAACCTCCAAGACACGGGCTTCGCTGACTCGGCGAAGATGACGGTGGAGAATGGTTATCCTGCGCCCAGAGGGATGGGACGCAGTGGTGGCAAGAGGGGCGGTAACAAGGAGTACAAGATGCTCCAAGCCGTGATGAAGGTGTTCGGAAAGACCCTTGCTGAGGCGATTGCGATGGTGGAAGGACCCCGAGGAGAAGATGTCAAGCGTATTGCCGAGCGTCACGCACTGAACCCCAGCAACCCTGCGGCGGCTGTGAGACTCCTAGGAGAGAAAGAAGCAGCGGCCACTACTGAATCTGTAGCGAAGGAGCGTAAGTTACACGAAAGTTTAGGGCTTCCTGCTCCAAAGGGGCGAGGACGCAAGAGGTTGTCCCTCCGTGCGAAACTGGCGGAGCCCGTTGGCAGCGGCCCTTGCGCATCAAAACCCGCAAGAGTCGCACCAGCACCGCCTCCCCGTCCTGCTACGCCTCCCCCCCGTCCTGCGACGCCCCCCGATGAGGTGGAAGCCGCCATTAACGCTGTCGTGGCTCGGGCTCCTGCTCGTCGCACGAATCGCCCTCAGACGGCACATCCCAGCCGTCGTTCAAAGAAAGACACAGGAGGTGCTCACGGCCTCACCCGTGCCACGCTCCCCACCGACCGTGAAGGCTTCGTGGCGCTGTCACAGAAACTCAAGGGGATGGGGGTCTACGTGCGTGTCAACAGTGGCTCACAACTCAAGAGCATCCGTGCGAACTTCATCAAAAAGTTAGGACTGTAGGGAGGGTTTAGCGCCTAACAAAAAAGAGAAGGCCACTGTCATCTTCACTCTTTGTTTTTTTTTGTTTTTGGTTTATTATAATCAAACACACTCAAACCCTCCCCACCCTCTACGCCTCAGTGACAGTGTAGCCAAGGTCTTCATAGTCTGGCTCACCGATGCGCTTCTGGTGATGGACCACGTTGTACATCTTGCCATCCCACATTATCAGTGTATTGTGAGGATAGAGGTCTGTCATCGTGTTGTCACGCTTCACCAGCCACTTGCGTGTCTGCTTGGGCTTTGCCACAATCCACACATACCGTGTGTGCGCTCCCTTGCTGACGTAGTTGGCAATGTCAAACAGTTCTTTTTTCTTACTGTCCACGTTACACCCGTGGAGTGCGAAGGTGACGTAGTGGCCGCCGAGCACTGTCATCTCCATTACCAGTACGGGGTCACCCAGACCGGCCTCCCACACGGCCTGAGCGTCACGGAAGCAGTGCCCAGACGTTACGCCCTTCACGGGTCGGTTGTGAAGTTCAGATGGTTCGCCGCCCCACTTGGCACATGCCCAGCGGTAGGCTCTGGTGAGGACCGCAGGGTCCATTGGTGGGTAGGAGAGGATATGGTCACTGATAGTAGCGGCGGGGAGTCCCAAGTACTTACCGAGTGCTTCGGACTCATCGTGGATGCCATCTATGATGAGGCGGGGCTTGTAGATGCCCTCAGCCGTGGCTCGGGTTCTGATGCTGGATGCGGTACAAGAGTTCATATTGGATTGTCTGTAGGAAGGAGGGTCGTGCCTCCCTCTCTCCCGTTTTTGGGGCGTCAATTTTTTTTGCCTCCAGACCCTCCCTACCCTCCCTTCCCTCCCTCCAGACGCTTACAGCGACCCCTACAGCGAATCGCTGTAAGCCAACGGGACGGGGGCAAAAAGGTCTCGGTGATAAAAATTGACGCCTCCCGGCCCCCAGAGTTAGGAGGCACGACCTCCCTTCCTACAAGACTATCCAATATGAACTCTTCCAGCAACAACGAAACCTGCTCTCTCTGCGACGCCCCAGCCATTGGCTTCGGCAACAACCCCTTCCCGCTCTGCGACATTGACGATGAGGTCAGTCGCTGCTGCGACACGTGTAATATGGCCGTGATACAAGCCCGTATACTGGCCTTCCGCAAGAAGTGCGAGTCCCCTGAGGAGGCTCGTGCGCTCTTTCAGGGCAAAGACCGCAAGTGGGCGGCCGTGATGACCAAGCGCCCTGAGCCCGAGCCCGAGGCTGAGGACGAGGACGATGGGTGGATGGAGGTCTACTCCGAGGACACGTGGGACGGCCCTGAGTTGCCTACACTCGCTGGTGGCCACTACTACCAGTGCTGGGGCGGTGGCCCCGTGGGTGGCTTCGTGGTCAAAGACGGCGTGACCTACCGAGTCAACTACACGCCCAGCACGGAGTGGGTGCTGGAGAGACTGGACGGTGACCTCATTGGCCCCATCATCAGAGACGCCGTCAAGCAGGTGCGCATCGGACCTGCCTAAGTGCGGACGCTGACATAAACACAAAAAAAACAACTATAATAGACGAAATGAAAACAAAACTACAAAAAAAGGACTTATTGGTCTTTTTTTGTTTTTTGGTTGTTTCTGTTTGGAGCGCTACGGCTCGTTGTAGTGGGTCGCATCTGCGCCACTAGCGTAGGTGCGGGTTCGTGATGCCGCTCATAGCACTGCTATGATACATAGGGTTGGGGGCTATGCCTATCTTAGCGATACGGGCCAAGATGGCAGCCTTTGGGTCGGGTATAGGCTCAGCAGCAGGAGGCCCGAAGAGAGCGGGAAGCCCGAAGCGGAAGAATGCGTGGAAAGCGCCGCCCACGGCCACGGCTATGATGGGTGCGAAGATAACTGGTAAGAAGTTCATATTGGATTAGGTAGGAATGGGTGCGTCGTATGTCACCACACCTCCCCCTCACTGCCGGTTTGGGGCGTCAATTTTTTTTGCCCCCCCTCCCCCAGAGGCTGACAGCGATATCGCTGTAAGGGAGGGTAGGGAGGGTAGGGAGGGTCTGCGAGGGGGTCAAAAAAACTTGACGGCCCTCGGTGCCTCCCTCCCCAACTGTGTGGTCAAGCAATAAGATAGCAACACCGCACAACAGAATGAATACAGATTTGAGCCTTTACAGAGCAGACGTCCGTGCTGAGATTGAGCGCAACATAACCCCTAACAACCCTCGCCCCTTCTATGCGGAGGATATGGCCTTGACGTGGGCCGCTATGGTTACCTTTGAAAAGCAGAAGTGTGATGAGTATGCTGCCAAATACGCTGCCTTCCCTGATAAGCGTGTATCAGAGGCCAGACATATCAAGGCCGTGTGGAACAGACGATGCGCCCGTCTCCACTTCTTCCGCATCTACGCTGCGGAGCAGGTCGCAGCATCCCTCACATAAAAACAAAAAAGGACAATCGTCCCTTTTTGTCTTTTTGTTTTTGGTGTTTTTCGTTTTTTTTGTTTTGTTTTACTCGTGGAATACGATGTTTCGGTGGTTCCCGTGCTTCTTCTCAATATCTGCCCAATATTCTTTTTGTTTCGTCATTGCTTCTTCTGTCAGATGGACTCGCACTTTCGTGCCACCCTTGACGATGCTGACTCGCCAGTCGTGTTCGTCTATGTCTATCTTATGGGACATAGGTATCCACACTTCCGTCATCACTCTCCTTCCCTCTTTATTCTCTTTGTGTTCAAATCCCTTGCGCTCAAACGAGCACACGGCCTTGTCTCTGCCGTGTATCTTCAATGTGCGCAAAAGTAGCGTCTTGAACGCTTCCACGGTAGGATTGGCGAGGATGGACACTTCTATCTCATCTATCGCCGCATTGATGTGCTTATGAAGCATCTGACGGTGTTGGTTAGACAGTTTCAAGTCCGCCATCACACTATACATCTTGGATTCATTGGATACGGTAGGAACTGCGTTCATCATTAGTAGGAATGGGTTTCTTCTTCTGGACCACGGCTCCCAAACAGAGGGGAGAGGAGGCTTCAATTTTTTCCGCAGAACCCTCCCTACCCTCCCTACAGCGATTCGCTGTAGGGGTGCCCTCGCAAAAAAGGTGACGGCCCTTTGTGCCACCCCCCCCAACTGTGTGGTCAAGCAACAAGATAGCAACACCGCACAACAGAATGGACACTCTCATAATCGGACACAAGCCCACAGTACGCCTCACCGCAGGACAACGCCAAAAGATAGGCGAGGTCGCACGGTACACGCATCTGATGGGGAAGAAGCCCGTCAAGGCGGTCAACGGCGAGACGTGGTATGCGTTTCAGAAGTACAATGTCAAGTGGCGAGTCCACTTGATACGATGGGAGGATGGCACGGCGATAATTACTGTCACGGACGATTAAAAAACAGAAATGGACAAAGTCCGTTTTTGGTTTTTTCACCGGCCTCGGATAAAAATTGACCGCCCTCCCGGCCCCCTACCCAAGAGCAAGACAATGGATTTACTCACAGAAGACGATATATGCGACTTATGGATACGTGCGGAAAAAGCCATCGGTGTAATGAACACACAGTGGAGCGCTGATATCCACGGCAAGGACTGGCTTGAGTGCCTACCAGAGAACGTATTGACGAAGCCTCACGGGCTGGACTTGTCCCGATGTCGCACAGTGTCGGGCGACAACGAGCATTGCCACGGGTGCCTCAAGAACCCACCGATGGCCTTTGACCCATCCAAGATTATTACACTGGCTGACCTCTGGCTACTCATAGACGAATGGCGGGGCAGAAGGTTCTGTGACCATAAGTTCATTGAGGATATATACTTCTACGAGGGCGACAATACTCAGTTGTTGATTACCTTCGGCTCATAACCAAAAAAAGGACTATCGTCCCTTTTTGTCTTTTTGTTTTGTTGTTTTTCGGTTTTGTGTTTGTGTTTTGTGTTTATTCGTGGCTCCCCAAGTATGTCCAGACCAAATCTGCGGTGGCTTTCTCTTTGGCTATGTAGCCAATACCAGAGCACATTACGCCCAGTGATAGTGAGAGGGGACAGAAGCCATTGTTGTCCTCACCGGGCAGTGTGATGATGAAGAGCCACGCCGTCTTGCCCTCAAAGTCCTTCTCATAGATATTACACTTGAGCAGTTTGACGCCCAGTTCCTTCCACTTGCGCAACTGTGGCAGGAACTCTGAGTTATTATAGACGTTGAAGATTCCTGCTTTGCGTATGAGCGTTACGACTTTGTCAGCAGGATTCTCGTGGAGTTGTTTGACGGATAGGAAGGCTTCGTTGCGGGTGTCCTCAGTCTTGTAGAGACCCATCGCTCGGTCTCGTAGGATGCTTCGTGCCTTAGCGGCGGAAATACGTGCGGAAGACATTTTAGTAAGAAAGTTTGGATAATCGTTGTAGGAAGGAAGTCGGGCCTCCTTTCTATGGCCGCCGGGACCCTTCAATTTTTTCCACCGAGCCTTTCTCTCACGGCTACAGCGATTCGCTGTAAGGGTTCCTAAAAGGGCTACGCTTCGGCTCATAACCAAAAAAAAGGACTATTGTCCCTTTTTTTCTTTTGTTTGTGGTTTTTGTGGTTTTTGTGGTTTTTGTGGTTTTTGTGGTTTTTGTGGTTTTTGTTTACACGGGGCAGACCTCCACGTAGTTGTACTGAGGCTCGGGCTCCTTGAAGTGTGCCACCACCACTGCGATGAAGACCGCATCTGTGGGCCTACTGCCACTCAGCACGTAGGGCACGAGGCAGTTCTTGCCCTTTGGCATCATCTCAATCAACTGCGTGTAGAGCGCACCATCATCGTACCAGAGGTCGTTCCAAGCGTCACTCTGCGCCTGAGTGGGATGAGGGCAGCGGTACATAAACGGTATCACTGCCACGTTCATATTCTTGGAGTGCTTGGAGAACTCTGCGAGGTTCGCAGGGAGGCGCAACTTGACAAACTCGCTGAAGTGTGCCACGGCAGAGTCAAACGAGGGGCGTGGCGTGGGGCGAAACTTGCCCAAGCGTATCTCATCCACACGCTTGGCGTAGTACTTGGTCACGAGGTCACGGAAGGGGTCGCCATCAACAGTGTTGAGCGATACGCCAAGCATCGTGCGCATATGGCCCTTTTTCTTGGAGCCGCTGAAGAACTGCGACGTCTCAGCCTTAGAAGGCATAGGCGCCGTGGCGTAGGAAGAACTGCTGGAACTGTTGCTGGATGTATTCATATTGGATTGTCGGTAGGATGGTCTTGTAGGTAGGAAGTTGTGCCTCCCTCTCTGTCAACTTTTATGCTTCAATTTTTTTCACCGAGCCCCCTGCTTTTTAAAAAAAACCGCTCGTTCAGACGTCTACAGCGATTCGCTGTAAGGGCTCCGCCGAGGGTCCGGGCTCTGTGATAAAAATTGAACCGTTCCGGGGAGGGTAGGGAGGGTTAGAACCTTCCATCCGTTTCGTCACATCTACGACTTTTGACGAGACCATCCAATATGAATACAATCCAAACATACGCATCCAGCCCAACCCTCCAGACCCTCCCCGGGAAGGGACAAAAAATGACGGCCCTCCCGGCCACCCTCCCTGACCAAAACACGATGACTTCTCTTACTGACGACGACTTTGCCTATATCTTTGCGCCCTTGAACGAAGCGACGGGGGCGGGTGCGGGTTTGGGTCCGAGAAAAAAGTCTGCTCCCCAAGTAAAGATGGCCCTGACAGACTCCCCGGCAACCAACCAACTCGTCCTCTTTGATGCGTCTGTTGGCACGGGTGCTGGTGCGACTTCTACTGTATCTGCTCCTGCGCCCACGCTTCCTACGCACTTTGACCAAGACGAGCACTTCTGTGAGACGACCCTTCAGGCGATGCTGAAGGATGAGGCGATTAACGTGGAGGACCGTGTCCGCCTACGTCACTACTGGAAGGACTGCCGCAAGGGTGCGCCCGGCATCGCCCGTATACGCTACGTGCTTCCCAAGGGCACGGGAGAGAAGGGCTTGGGCCGTCTGACGCCTGAGCACAATATTGGGCTCCAAGGCTTCCCCAAGATGATTCGCAACGCACTGGCGTCCAAGTTCTACTGGGACATTGACTTGGAGAACGCTCACTACTACATTGCGTCCCATCTCTGCGCCCACCACCACCTGCCCCACGAGGCCATTGACTACTACATCGCTCATCGTGCGGAATGCCTTGCCACCTTTCCTACGAGGGACGCTGGGAAACTCCACTTCCTGCGCACTCTGTTCGGCGGTGACGTCAGTCTCTACTGCGAGAGCACACGGGACGAGCCAACGACGGCCGTGGGGATTGCGACGGCGATGGTCAGTCGCATCACGGGTGAGATTACGGCACTGGCTAAGCGTCTCTACCTGCTCCACCCAGACCTCGTGAAGGTCAAGTCTGGCAAGAAGAACGAGCCCATTGAGAAGCGTTACAACAAGGAGTTCGTGCTGATGTCCGTGCTCTTTCAGGAGGAGGAGAAGAAGGCTCTGTTCTGTCTCAAGCAGTTCCTCGCTGCCAATGGCCGCTCTATGGAGGTGCTGATACACGACGGCGGACTGGTGCTGAGACTGGAGGGCGAACTGCTCTTTCCTGCTGACCTGCTGGTCCGTGCGGAGGAGCACCTCCACAAGACGCTGGGCTATCCTCTGTCGCTGGTCGTGAAGACGATGGACCATTCTTACGTGGCTCCTACGCATTCCGCCGACGCCTACACTCGCATGAAGCAGGACTTTGACAAGACGCACTTTATGGTCGGGTCTCTGCTGAACTGCCTCATTGAGGATGGTACACGACTGGAGATGAAGTGGAGCGACGCCGTGGTCCACTACGCCAATCTCTCCGTGCCAGAGTTGGAGGAGACGGCCAAGGGTGAAATCAAAACGAAGATGGTGCCCTTCCTGACGAAGTGGCTGAAGGACCCTGAGCGCCCCACCTTCATCAAGTGCGACTTCATTCCCAACCGTGAGACGTGCCCCAAGAGCGTCTTCAATCTGTTCCACGGCTTCCAAGCAGAGTCGCTTCCGCCCGTCCCCGTGGAGGAGGTCGCTGGGCTGATTGCGCCCATCCTCGCCCATATGGATGCCCTCACCAGCGGTCACAAGGATTACTTCGTCAAGTGGATGGCGAATCTGTTCCAGAGCCCAGAGGTCAAGAGCGACATCAGCATCCTCTTCCGTGATATGGGCGGCCTCTTGTTTGAGGGCGGCGGCACGGGCAAGAACCTGTTCTTTGACTGGGTCGGCCGCAAGATACTGGGCTCGGACTACTACGTCGTGGTGGGCGACAACTCAATGCTCTACGGCGCTTTCAACTCCGTGTTTGAGGGCAAGTTGCTGGTGTTCGTAGAGGAGGCCGCAGGGAAGGACAACCACGCCAACACCGACCGTCTCCAGTCCAAGATTACCAGTCGCAAGACCATCGTCAACAAGAAGTGCGTGGCGGAGCGTGAGATGAACGACTTCACTCGTTACTGGTTCGCATCCAACAATCCCAACTCCCTGCCGTCCAAGGGTGGCATGACCCGTCGTATTCAAGTGGTGGATACGCAGACGGGGCATCGTGGCAACAAGGCCTACTTTGATGCGCTCGTGACGGCGATGGAGGACCCACGAGTCCAACGAGCCTTCTTCCAGTATCTGATGACGGTGGAGACGTGGAAGACGCCCATTGAGTTCTTCAACAACCGACCGCTGACGGACGCCTACTACCACGTGCGCCAGTTGAATGCGCCCATCCATTACAAGTGGCTCTGCTACGAGTTGCGCCGTGGCCGTCTGCCGACCTCTGACACCAGTCGTACACTCTACAATCGCTTCAAAGACTGGGCGATGTCGTCAGGGGAGCGCAAGGCTGATACGATGCCGTCCGAGACGGCGTTCTGTAAGTTGATGAGCGAGGCCTACACGGAGGAGGCGGAGGGTGTCGTGACGGATGCGCCGACGACCACGCTCAAGACTAGCGGTGTCATCGTGCGACGCTTTGACGTGCCCAAGTTGGTAGCGGGGCTGGTCAAGTTACACTTTCTCAAAGACGGGGAGGTGCCGCTGGATAAGGACGGGTGCCAGATTGTCCCCGTGACGGGAGGGGTCTGGACGGGGGTGTTGGCGGAGGAGGTGGAGTAGGGAGGGTTGGAGGGTTAGGGAGGGTGTGGG
>Ga0209401_1000412_pt1 | contig 29117 bp, 27 predicted proteins | sample M_140807_MF_Meta_FD_187318 | JGI IMG/M metagenome (GOLD analysis project Ga0209401, IMG submission 187318) | Freshwater microbial communities from Lake Montjoie, Canada to study carbon cycling - M_140807_MF_MetaG (SPAdes) (version 2) | ecosystem: Environmental > Aquatic > Freshwater > Lake... | reverse complement strand
GGAAACGAAAAAAAATTAAGCACGTTGTACTAACTATTAGGTAAAACAAGAACAGCTTGTATTGTTCGAATAGGTGCATGTTTTTCAGTCTCTATAAATTCAATATTCCCTTTGTGCATGCCTGCAATAAGTTTGCTAATGGCAAGACCTATTCCAAGCCCTTGCTGCTCTGCAATGTTTCGTTGGTGTTGTTCAAATAAGCGGTATTTATTGAGTGTATCTGCAGTTGCGTGCATGGTTTTATTGGTAATACTAATTTTACAACCCCAATTTTCTGCACTAATAGAAACGTTAATGGGTGTTCCCTTTTCCGAAAATTTACAAGCATTTTCAGTTAATTCTTTTACGGCTACATGAATTAGTTTAGAAAAAAAGAGGGGCGGGGAAGGTTCGTGAAATTCAAAATCTTTGACACGATCTAGTTTGTGCATAACGCTTTTAATAGAATCAATAATATGATGAGAATCTGGTTTTAGATCATCTTCTAACTCAGATAAGTGAACGGCTTTTTGTAACCTATAATAGGTATTGATTTTATCGTAGGTGGTTAATAATCGTTCGGCACTAATTTGCAAATAGCTGCAAAGGCTTTGTAATTTTTCGTTGTTAAGACTAGAAGCATTTTCGGCAATGAGGGCATTAAAATTAATGATGCCATTCATGGGGGTTTTGAATTCGTGCCCTACCATCAGCTCTATTGTTTTTTCCAACATAGCTGCTTTTTGCGCTTGTAATTGATTGAGTTTTTCTTGTTTTGCAAGCCTGGCTTCAATGGCGGTTAATAAATCTTTGCTTTTAAAGGGCTTGTGTAAATAATCGTCGGCACCTAAGTTCATGCCGGAGCGTAAATCGCTGGCCTGCACTTTTGCGGTTAAAAAAATAAAAGGCGTTACAAAAGCGGGGTCTTTTTTTAAGGTGGCTAGTAAAGAAAAGCCATCCATTTCAGGCATCATTATATCACAAATAATTAAATCGTAATGGTGGTGCATGAGTTCCATTAAACCGGCAGCTCCATTTTTTGCTAGCATTGCCTCATAGCCTGCCATTTCAATAATTTCTTGAATGGAATCACGAATATCATGTTCGTCTTCTATAACTAATATTTTTTTCATTCGAATGTATTATAGGGGAAACGAATTAAAATAGCTGTGCCTTTATGAATACTACTTTTTATATGAATTTGCCCTAAGTGTTGCTGCACTAAGTAATGAACCAGCATCAGCCCTAACCCTGTTCCTTCAATGTTTCCAACATTGCTTCCTCTCACAAACGCGGTATACAATTCTTTTTTATATTTTTCGGGCATGCCAATGCCTGCATCCACCACTAACAATGTCCACTTGTTTTTTTCAAATCTAATTTGCACTTTTGGCGCTAGTTTGCCCTGAGAGTATTTGCATGCGTTTGATAATATATTTTCAAAAATCATTTGAAGCATATTACTATCCGCAATTTGCATTTTATGTTTCCCTTTTGTGGTAACCTCAATATTTCTTCCATCTTTATAGGGCATAAAAGATTCGTTCGCAACTTTTTGTAAAATAGATACTACGTTGCAATGGCTTAATTGAAGTGATAGATTTCCGGATTCTATTTTGCTTACGAGTAAAAAATCGGTAAGTAGCTTGGTCATTTTATCGACCTGGTGTACAATTCTACTAATGTATTTTGTAGTATTGGCAGGTGTTTTTTGAAATAGTTGTGCTGTTTGCATCTCAAGTAATTCGGCACTAGATAAAATAACCGATAATGGTGTTCTTAATTCATGTGAGACTAGGTTGATGAAATTTGATTTTAGCTGGCTAAGCCTGCGCGCCGCACGTTCTGCTTTTTTGTGTTCTTGCTCGGCTCTAATGATATCTGTGATATTGGTAAAAAACATAGCAAGTTGGGGCTTGTTATTATCATAGTCTGTAAAGTGAGCAAAGTGGTAACTAATTCTTACTTTATTTTGATTTGCATCTAGCAACCAGCCAACTTTATTGGGATGTACATATTGACCTGTTGCGAGGTAGGATAAACAATTTTTAATAAAATACTTACCACTACTTTTAACAACGTCATGTACGTTTTTTGTATGAACTCCTGCCGTTTGTTTCCACATAGGATTGGCATATGTTATTTGACCATCATGGGTACAAACAATAACAAGCTGCTCCATCGCGTCAATTAAATGCTTAAAATCCTTTTCACGCGCTATTTGTATTTTTTCACGCTTTCTGATGTTGGTAATATTAATACCATACCCTATTACAAAATCATGATCTCCATATTGGTCTCTAACAGGAAAAAATTTTCGAAGATTAAAAACTGGATGACCCTCTTTGTCTTTGTTGATTTCTTCAAATTCAACTTGAATGCCTTCTGCTAAGGCTTCGGTAAAATAGGACCTTCTATTAATGGCAAGCTCAATGGGTTTATTAAAATGTGCACAATAATCAAAATCGTCTTTACCAATAATCCAGTGCCGGCTATCGCCCTCGGATAGTGCTACTTTATTAACGTATAGGTATTTATGGGCTGTATCAAAAATGGCAATATCGGCAGGTATATTAAATAGCAGTTGCTTATAAAAATCGTTTTCTTTTTGTAAGGATTGTATCAAACTATTTTCTGCCCCCATATTATTTGACTTTTAATTGTTGTAGTTCAATCACTTCCTGTGCAGTTTCTGTTAATACCTGCAATAGTTGCGCTTTGTTAATTGGCTTTTCGATATAGCCACTGATATAGACTGGGTTTTCTCTTTGTTTAAATTTTGTATAGCTGGTAGCGCTGATAACGATAATACGGGTAAGCGGGTACTGTTCCTTATTATTTTTTATGACATTAATAACTTCGTATCCATCCATCACCGGCATATTAAGGTCGAGGAGCATGATGGTTGGAATATTTTTAGCAAGGTCCAATTGCCTAAGCGCTTCTTTGCCATTGATAGCATCTGAAGTAATACAGTCAAATGATTGCAGCATAAAGTGAAGTAAAGCCCTGTTTACTTCGTCATCGTCTACTATGAGTAACCTACATTTTGAAACCTTCAAAGGCATATCTTAACAAGCTAGCACTTTTGGTTACGATCCCCTATTTTCCGGCCCTTTTTGAGGCATGTATTTCCCGCAATTTTTTTAGATGTCTTAGGACTAATGCCATAAATTAGCTGAAGCATTTATCTAATTCTACGCTAAACCCTTGTTATGCAGACACTTAAAACGTCGATCCTTGCAACTGTTTTTTTTGCCTTTATATGGGCACCAATTGTAGCACAAACCAAAAAAGAAGGTAATTGGACCCCCTTATTTAATGGTAAAAACCTAACAGGTTGGAAACAATTAAACGGAAAAGCCAAATACGAAGTGGTAAATGGTGAAATAGTAGGGTCTACTGTTTTGGGTGAGCCTAATTCTTTTTTAACTACTGAAAAAACCTATGGCGATTTTATATTGGAACTAGAATTCAAACTAGACGACATCATGAATTCTGGTATTCAATTTAGAAGTGAAAGCAAGCAAGACTATTTAAATGGTAGGGTGCATGGATACCAATATGAGATTGATCCATCTCCACGTGCATGGACAGCCGGCATTTATGATGAAAGTAGAAGAGATTGGTTGTACCCTGTTTCTTACAATGAACCAGCAAAAACGTTATTTAAGTTTCAAGCTTGGAATACTTGCCGCATCGAGTGTATTGGGAATAGCATACGTACTTTTTTAAATGGCAAACCCGTTGCAAGCTTAGTTGATGATATGACCGCTGCCGGTTTTGTTGCACTACAAGTTCATTCTATTGGGAAGGCAGAAGAAGCAGGTAAAAAAATTAGATGGAGAAACATTAACATCCAAACAACAAATCTAAAGCCTACGCCTCTTGATCCCATATTTGTTGTAAACCTGCTTCCCAATCATGTGTCTGAGCAAGAAAAAATGCAAGGCGTACATTTACTCTTTGATGGTAAAACTACAAATGGCTGGAGAGGTGCTTACAAAACGGGGTTTCCGGAAAAAGGCTGGAAAGCGCAGGATGGTGTATTAACCGTACAATCATCTGATGGCGGAGAGTCTACCAATGGTGGCGATATTGTTTCAGAAAATGAGTACGATGCGTTTATTTTTCAGTTTGAATTTAAAATGACGCCTGGTGCCAATAGCGGCGTAAAATATTTTGTTACCGAAAAAGAAAACAATGCAGGCTCTGCCATTGGTTTAGAATATCAAATACTCGATGATGGCTTACACCCTGATGCTAAACTAGGATCCATTGGAAATAGAACACTAGGGTCACTCTATGATTTAATCCCATCCATAAAAGAAAATCGTGCACGTCATAAAATAGGCGAATGGAATAGAGGCATGATTAAAGTAACAAAAGACGGAACAGTTTCACATTATTTAAATGGCTGGAAAATGCTTGAATACAAAAGAGGCGAACAATATTTTTATGCACTTGTGGCAAAAAGTAAATATGCCAACTGGCTTAATTTTGGCATGGCAGCAAAAGGTCGTTTGCTCCTTCAAGACCATGGCCATGAAGTTGCTTATAGAAGCTTAAAAATGCAAATATTACAGTAATCTATGCCTTACTTTCTTGCCACGAAATAGAAAGTGTTTGTTCGGTGGGGGGTGTTTTTTCTTGCATCACCCTTAATAATAATTGAACTGTTTGTTTGGCGGTTGCTATGCCACTATAATGCGCATACGAAATGGTTTGTGGCAAAATAGCTGGTAAGCCACCTCCTTCGCTAATGCCAAATAAAGGAATTTTTTTAGTGCTAGCTTCTAGAGCCTGCCATGCGCCAATTAAGAGGGCATCGTTCATGCAAAATATGGCGTCGTATTTTTCTTCTTTAATAGCAGCCGCGCAAATGGTTTTTGCATCCTCGGTTGAAGCCGCATAAACAACGGCAACATTTTTTTCTAGGGCAGCTACTTTATCTATAAAGGCATTTAATATTTGTTCGGTTTTAACGGAAGGCGCTTCGTCAAATATGGCTAAAATTTGCTGCTTTTTTTGTTCAATTATTTTACTAGCCACCATGCTTGCCATGGTTTCAATATCTTCTTTAAAATAATGTATACCTGTACTTGGCATTGTGCCATTCACAACAATCACAGGAACGCCTAATTCTTTTATTTTTTTAAATTTTGGATTGCTTGGTTGGAGTGGATCTTGACATATAACAATGCCGTGTACTTTATTTTGTTTGCAAAATTTTATTTGAGCTGTGGTACTAACTGTATTATTGGTTAGCGGTAAAACCAAAATACTGTAGTCGGCATTTTCTAAGAGCTGATTCGCTGTTTGAATAAATTCCGAAAAATAAGTGGAAGCTGTAATTGGTATAAAGAGTGCAATGAAATGGCTACTTCTAACCGCGTTATAAACGGTATTTGGATTGGGAGAGTAGTTTAATTTTGCAGCTATCGTTAATACCTTTTTTTTAGTTTGTACCGAAATGTCGGGGTGTCCCTTGAGGGCCCTTGAAACTGTTGAAATGCTAAGCCCTAAAGCGGCAGCTATTTTATGTAGCGTAGTGTCTGACATAATTAAAATTAGTTACTTTTGATGGAATCTTTCCAAATATGCAGCATTCATTTAGTTACGAGAAAAATAAAGTGATACAAGGCGTGCGCTATCATTTTGTACAAGACAGGGGTATTAAATTATTGGTTATTTTAATCAACGTGTTTGCGATTGTTTCTGCTGCATTATTTTATTCAAAAAAAATTAGACCAGAACCTTTTTTATTAGGTTCTATATTGTGGCTTGTAATGATGGTAACTTTTTGGTACATCATGCCACATTCTATTTATAAAAAGGCAGCAACCTTTAAAGATACATTTACTATAAACTTTACGGGTGCCGAAGTAACGCTCTCAAATGCTAGAGGATCGGTGCATTGGGACTGGCAAAAGTTTTCAAAATTTTTTGAAAGCCCGCATTTCTTTCATTTATATTTTGATGCCAAATCTTTTTTTATTGTCCCTAAAGAAGGCATGACCGAAGACATGCGTCATGAACTAAGGGGGTTACTCAATAAAAAAATTGGCACCTAAACTTTATAAGGTTTTTTGCATTTCGAAGTGCGGAATGGTTACTTCTTCAAATTCTTCTCCAACAATCTCATAGCCTAGTTTTTGGTAAAAGCCAATCGCTGTTTTCCGGGCATGCATACTCAGTTTTTTATACCCGCGGTCTCTTGCTACGTTTTCGGCAAAATTCATGATGACCCTGCCAATACCTTTGCCCTGAAGTCCAGAAACTACTGCCATTTGACGCAAACGGATGTTCGTTTTATTATCCGGGGTTAAAATACAGCAGCCTTCTAGTTCATCGTCCTCAAAAAAACCAATTAAAATATCCTCTTTTTCTTTGTCTAAATCGGCTTGATTAAAGGTTAAACCAAGTGGATTACGCAGTATTTGGAACCTTAGATCAACCATTTTCTGGTAAGATGGGGTTCCAAATTCAATTATTTTTAGTGACATAGCTGACGCTTTAACTACAATATAGGCATGATTTTCATGATTTTAGCGCTTATATGAACCTTTGTTAATAATTGAGCAGCGGGTCTGTGGAAACAAAAATGCCCGAAAAGATTGCTTATTTAACAAAAAGTATATTTTTGCGCCGTAAACAAAACTTTTTACAATGTCAGACATCGCAACAAGAGTTAAGAAAATCATCGTTGACAAATTAGGCGTAGACGAAGCAGAAGTTACAAATGAAGCTTCTTTTACCAATGACCTCGGTGCAGATTCACTCGATACCGTTGAATTAATTATGGAATTCGAAAAAGAATTCAACATTTCTATTCCAGACGAGCAGGCTGAAACCATTACTACAGTTGGCCAAGCTGTTGCCTACTTGGAAGAGCACGCTAAATAAGCATTCTATTTAGGAATAATTTTTTTTAATCCGCCTTTCTAAAGTTTACTGCTTTGAAAGGCGGATTATCACTTAATCAGGTTTAAGTTATGGCACTTAAAAGAGTCGTTGTTACAGGAATTGGTACGCTAACACCTATTGGAAATAATCTCAATGATTATTGGAACAATTTATTAGCGGGCGTTTCGGGAGCAGCTCCTATCACTCTTTTTGACGCTTCTAAATTTAAAACACGTTTTGCGTGTGAGATTAAGGGCTTTGATCCAACCGAGTTTATGGATCGCAAAGAAGCCAGAAAATTAGACCGTTTTGCACAAATTGCCCTTGTAGCTAGCGATCAAGCTGTTGCTGATGCGGGTATTAGTAAAGACAACGTAGATCCTGACCGTGTGGGTGTCATTTTTGCAAGTGGCATTGGTGGTCTTGTAACTTTTCAGGAAGAAGTATTAAACTTCGCCGCAGGAGATGGAACACCTCGTTTCAATCCTTTTTTTATTCCAAAAATGATTTTAGATATTGCTGCCGGACAAATTTCCATGCGTCATGGATTTAGAGGTCCTAACTATGCAGTGGTAAGTGCTTGTGCATCTAGTACCAATGGTATTGTTTGCGCAGTAGATACCATCAGATTAGGAAAAGCAGATATCATTGTTGCTGGTGGCGCCGAAGCCGTTATTGGTGAAGCCGGTATTGGTGGTTTTAACGCCATGAAAGCCATGAGTGAGCGCAATGATGACCCAACAACTGCAAGCCGCCCTTACGACAAAGACAGAGATGGATTTGTAATGGGAGAAGCTGCGGGTGCTCTTATTTTAGAAGATTATGACCACGCTGTAAAACGTGGCGCCAAAATATATTGTGAAATTGCTGGTGGTGGTGCTACCGCAGATGCGTATCATTTAACGGCTCCACACCCAGAAGGGCTTGGTGCATTAAACGTAATGCGCGCTGCACTAAAAGATGCAGACATGCAGCCTCACGAAATTGATTATATCAATACGCACGGCACGTCAACCCCACTTGGTGATGGCGCCGAAACAAAAGCAATTACCGGTGTATTTGGAGAACACGCATACAACCTCAATATTTCTGCTACCAAATCAATGACGGGCCACTGCCTTGGTGCTGCTGGTGTTATTGAAACCATTGCGTGTATCCAGTCGGTAATTCATGATATTGTACCGCCTACCATCAACCATTTTACAGACGATCCAACCCTAGATCCAAAACTTAATTTCACATTCAATGCGCCTCAAAAAAGAGTGGTGAATGCGGCTTTAAGTAATACGTTTGGATTTGGCGGACACAATGCTTGTGTGATTGTCAAAAAATTCATAGCTTAAGTTGTGCAATTTTTTAAGCAACTTTTTTCTTCATCATCATCAAATAGTTTTGATCAGCAATTAAGAAATGTGCTTGGTTTTAAACCAGGTAAATTACTGCTGTATTCTACTGCATTAAGCCACCGTTCTGTAAAAGAAACGGCAGAAGCAAACAATGAGCGTTTAGAGTATTTAGGAGACGCTGTATTAAGTGCAGTAGTTGCCGATTATTTATTTAAAAGATACCCCTACAAAGGCGAAGGATTTTTAACCGAGATGCGTAGCAAAATGGTAAACAGGCAACAACTTAATGACGTTGCATTAAAAATGGGACTTCGAAAATTAACGATGTACAATAAATTTGACAACGCTTTAAAAGGAAGTCAAATTTTTGGTAATACCCTAGAAGCATTGGTAGGAGCGGTTTACCTCGATCAAGGATATATTAAAACGCAGGCATGGGTACTCAAGCAAATTGTGATACCACATATGTTTGTGGACGACTTAGAACAGATTGATATTAATTTGAAAAATAAATTAATTGGCTGGGCTAGTAAAAATGGAAAGGTATTAGACTTTGAATTAGTAGAAGAAAAAATGGAAGGTACGCGCAGGCTTTTTACCATTCATGTGACCATCGATGGTGAAGTGATTGCGCTTGGTAAGGGATACAATAAAAAAGATGCAAGTCAAGTAGCTGCGCAAGTAGCCGTAGAAAAATTAGCGCTGTAAACGCGCGTGGTTTTTATACAGCGCCATTTGGTAAGACCCTATTTCGTTTCAATAATTTCTTGACAAAGTTCCACTAGCACACCACCCGTATCTTTTGGGTGTAAAAAGCAAACCCATTTATTATCGGCCCCTCTTTTTGGCGCTTCTTGGAGTAGGGTAAAGCCCTCTAGTTGCATGCGGGCCATTTCGGTGTAAATATCCTCCACTTCATAGGCGATATGATGGATGCCTTCCCCCTTTTTGTCTATATATCTAGCGATAACGCCCTCAGGATCAGTAGAACACAAAAGTTCAATTTTGCTTTCACCCACTTTAAAAAAGGCAGTATTTACTTTTTCGGAAGCCACCAGCTCCTGTTTGTAGCAGGTTGTGTTTAACATTTTCTCGTATAATGGCACCGAAACTTCAAAATTTTTAACGGCAATTCCGATATGTTCAATTTTTTTCATGACCGGCATGTTTTTTGCTTTACGAATTGAGAAAAAATGAGGTTTTATGCAGCTTTTGAACCGCAATTATAAACCTATTGCAGTACTTTCGTGTTTATAAGTCAAGCAAATTTCTCAATATTATGTTGAAGTTACCTATTTACCTAGATAATAACGCCACTACCCCAATGGATCCAAGGGTTTTAGAGGCCATGATTCCTTATTTTACCGAGCATTTTGGTAATGCAGCGAGCCGTAACCACCCTTTTGGATGGGAAGCAGAAGAAGCAGTAGATTATGCACGTGAGCAAGTAGCTAAACTAATTGGCGCTGACCCTAAAGAAATCATCTTTACCTCTGGTGCTACAGAAGGAGACAACCTTGGTATCAAGGGTGTATACGAAATGTATGCCAGCAAGGGTAATCATATCATTACTTGTACCACCGAGCATAAAGCGGTGCTAGATACTTGTAAGCACATTGAGCACTTAGGTGGTGAAGTAACTTACCTACCAGTAGCAGCCAATGGTTTAATTGACTTAACAGCTTTAGAAGCTGCTATTAAGCCAACCACTATTTTAATTGCGATCATGTACGCCAATAACGAAATTGGTGTGGTACAACCCGTTAAAGAAATTAGCGCCATTGCAAAAAAGTACGGTGTATTATTTTTCTCTGATGCGGTGCAAGCTGTTGGTAAAATTCCAGTAGACGTAAACGCAGATGGTATCGATATTATGGCATTTACGGCGCATAAAATGTATGGTCCTAAAGGGATTGGTGCACTTTATGTTCGTCGTAAAAACCCACGTGTTAAAGTTACTGCCCAAATGGACGGTGGCGGACACGAAAGAGGTATGCGTAGCGGTACTTTAAACGTTCCTGGTATTGTAGGTTTTGGTAAAGCATGTGAACTTGCTAGACTAGAAATGGCTGCAGACGCTGAGCGCCTAAGCAAGCTAAGAGATAAGCTAGAAGCGGCTTTAACGCAAATAGATGAATCATATGTAAATGGCAGCACCGAGCACCGTTTACCACACGTTGCAAATATTTCTTTCAAATATGTAGAAGGAGAAGGCTTAATGATGGGCTTTAATAAAACCATTGCATTGTCTTCTGGTTCTGCTTGTACTTCTGCATCACTTGAGCCTAGCTATGTATTAAAAGCATTAGGTTTAGGAGATGATTTAGCACACAGTTCACTTCGTTTTGGACTTGGACGTTTTACCACCGAAGAGCAAATTGATTACACCATTAAAGCGGTTACTGATACTGTTTTAAAACTTCGTGAAATGAGCCCGCTTTGGGAAATGTTCAAAGAAGGTATCGATTTAGATTCTATCGAATGGGCGCATCATTAATTCATAAAATTATTATTTTTACCCTTTCAAAATAAAAATATGGCATACTCAGAAAAAGTTATCGATCATTATAGCAATCCTAAAAACGTAGGAACTTTAGATAAAGCAAAAAAGAATGTAGGTACCGGTTTAGTTGGTGCTCCAGAATGTGGCGACGTAATGCGCTTACAAATTGAAGTAGACGACGCTTCTGGTGTTATCACCGATGCTAAATTCAAAACCTTTGGATGTGGCTCTGCCATTGCTTCTTCATCACTTGCAACCGAGTGGTTAAAAGGTAAAACAGTAGATCAAGCCATTGCCATTGACAATATGGATTTAGTGGAAGAATTAAATTTACCACCGGTAAAAATTCACTGTTCTGTATTAGCTGAAGATGCTATTAAAGCTGCAATCAATGACTACCGTACTAAAAATGGTTTAGAAGCATTGCAGTTTGAAGAAAAAGGTGTTCACTAATTTTATTCTATTTACAAAAGCATGGTAGCCGCCGAAAATACTATTTACGTTAGCGAGAAAGCAAAATCCAAAGTAATTCAACTGATGGAGGACGCTGGTATTGGTAACGATAGTAGTTATTTTTTGCGTGTTGGTGTAGTGGGAGGCGGTTGCTCTGGGCTTAGTTATAAAATGGATTTTGACAACGAGGTAAAACCAATGGATCAGGTTTTTGAAGACAATGGCGTTAAGGTTGTTACAGACCTTAAAAGCTTTTTGTACCTCGTAAATACCGAACTTGATTTTTCGGATGGCCTTAATGGCAAAGGATTTTATTTCAATAACCCCAATGCAAGCCGCAGTTGTGGCTGTGGGGAAAGCTTTTCTGTATAATTTAACTTTTTACTTTTCAAGATTGCCTAAGAACAATTAGTTTTGGGCTATGCTAAATATTAGCCTCAAAGAGTGGAAACAGTTTTTTACAAGCCTAACGGGCTATATCGCGCTCTGCATTTTTTTATTAGTGACCGGGCTTCTTTTATTTGTATTTCCTGACACCAGTATTTTAGTAATGGGTTACGCAACCCTTGCTGGTTTTTTTAATTTGGCACCTTGGCTGCTCATTTTTATGATACCCACCATAACCATGCGCAGTTTTTCGGAAGAGTATAAAACTGGCACTTTTGAATTACTTAAAACATTACCCATTAAGCCGGCTGTTTTAGTGCATGGTAAATATATAGGAGCGCTACTGGTTGTATTTTGTTTGTTATTACCCACTTTATTATATGGCGTTGCCGTAGAGTCACTCTCTGCAGTAGGAGGGATTGATATGGGTGCAACTGCTGGTTCTTATTTGGGATTATTTTTATTAGCTGGCGTATTTGTTGCAGTTGGAATTTGTGTAAGCAGTTTTACCAACAATACCGTTGTTGCATTTATTGGTGCGGCCTTTGTTTGTTACTTATTATTTGCAGGTTTTGAAGGAGTAAGTAAGCTTTCGTTTTTAGAAGGCAAGCTTGGTTATTTTATAGAAGTGCTAGGCCTTAAATTTCATTACAAAAGCATAAGTAGAGGGGTTATAAGACTTGACGACCTTGTTTATTTTATTGTTTTGATTGCTGGTTTTTTGCACATCACAAAGCAAAATATTATCAAGCGCTAATTGTATCCATAAAATATGTTTCAAAAATATTCAAATATTATTCTGGGATGCGCGCTGATATTAGCCATTTACGCTTCAAGTGCATGGCTGCATGTTAGCATAGACCTAACTGCCGAAAAACGTTACAGCTTAAGCGGTGCAACAAAAAAACTATTGGATAAAAAACTAGATAGTACCATTAGCATCGAAGTTTTTTTAACAGGTAATTTACCCGCCGACTATAAAAAATTAAATATTGCTACCGCCGAAATTTTAGAAACATTTAAATCTTATACCAAAAGCCCTATCCAAGTTTACTTTACCGAGCCCGGCAGTAATATGGTAGATGAGGAAGCAAAAGTTAAATACTTTGACAGCTTAGCGGCCCTTGGTGTTGTGTTTGAAAGAGCGGATATGAGTGAAGGAATCGAAAAATCTTCTACACAATTAATTGCACCCGCAGCACTTGTAAAATATGGCAATCGTAAACCTATTGCCGTTGATTTGAGAAGTAGTAAAAAAGTATTTGCTAGTTATAATGTAATTGAAGCTATAGAACCCAAAGAAGATAAAGAAGCTACACGCAATGCCGCAGAAGCACTACTTGAATATAAATTTGCCGCAGCTATTGATAAAGCAACCAAAGCAAGTTATCCGACGGTGGCTTATTTGGTGGGTAATGGCGAGCCCACCGATTTAACGGTGAGCGATTTAGCAGAAACACTTAGAAACGAATACAATCTTGGCATTTTTGATTTAAAATCGGGATATCCAAGTGCAGCTGATATTGATTTGATGTTGATTGTAAAACCAACTACGCCTTTTACAGACGAAGATCAATTAAAAATTGATCAGTACATTTTAAACGGAGGTAAAGTCATTTGGTTTGTAGACAAACTACATGCCGAGCTAGATAGTTTAATGCGCACGCAAGCTGGCTATACGGCCTACGATAGAGGACTAAATATTGATCCACTATTATTTAAATATGGAGTGCGTATTAATGGTGACTTAGTGCAAGATTTAAACTGTGCTAAGCTTCCAATTGTTGTAGGAAAAAATCCGGATGGTTCGCCAACTATGCAGCGCATTCCTTGGCCTTATTATCCTTTTTTAACAACACCTTCCGATAATCCAATTACAAAAAACATGGACCGGGTATTGCCAATTTTCCCATCCAGTATTGATACCGTAAAAGCACCTGGTATTAAAAAAACAATATTACTTGCAACCGATACAAGCTCACGCAGTATTGCTTCTCCGGCCATGGTATCTTTAAATAGTGTAAAATCAGAAGCAGACTTATATACGTTTACCAAAAGTCATATTCCAGTGGCGGTATTATTGGAAGGAAAATTTACTTCTTTATTTGCCAATAGTATTGGAAGTACGGTAATAGATTCGGTGCGCCGTTTTACAGGTTTACCTTTTTTAAGGTCTTGCATTAAAGAAACCAAACAAATTGTTGTTTCTGACGCCGATATTGTAACAAATGCGGTTACTAAAACGACTGGCCCACTTCCAATGGGTGAACTACCTTTTGAGGCATTTCAGTTTGCTAATAAAACCTTTTTACTAAACGCCATCGATTATTTGGTAAATGAAAACGGCTTATTTGAATCAAGAAACAAAGTAGTGGTGTTGCGTTTATTAGATAAACAAAAAGTAGCCGACCAAAAAACATTTTGGCAGTTGGTAACCATTGTTGGACCCATCTTTCTTTTATTAATACTTGGCGCCACCGTTACTTTTTGGCGTAAGAAAAAATATTTATAATACTTATTTATGACCGCAACACATCAGTTGGTTTATTTCATATTTGCTATTGTGCTAGTGGTAGCGCTCATACTAGATTTAGGGCTACTTAGTAAAAAAAATAAAACCATTACCATAAAGCAGGCCCTGTATCAAACACTGTTTTGGGTGGCGCTTGCCATTGGTTTTTTTGTTTTTGTTTGGATAGAAGAAGGGCAAAAAACAGGGCTTGAATACCTGAGTGCGTATTTGATGGAATGGAGTTTGAGTGTCGATAATATTTTTGTATTTATATTAATATTTAATGCTTTTAAGGTTCAAGAAAAGTTTTATCCACGCGTGTTGCTGGTAGGTATTATGATGGCCATTGTTTTTAGGATCATCTTTATTACCGTGGGTGTTGCGCTTGTAGAGCAGTTTCATTGGTTACTCTATATTTTTGGTGTTTTCTTACTTTATACAGGCTATAAAATGTTTACCTCCAATGAGTCTGAAGAGTTTGATCCGCACGATACAGCCATATACCGTTTTTTAAAAAAATACTTGCCACTTTCTGGAACGGATGGTAATGGTAAATACGTAATTAGAGAAAATGGAAAACCACAATACACCAGTTTATTTGTAGTAGTGGTATTATTGGCGGTAATCGATTTAGTTTTTGCGCTTGATTCAATACCTGCTGTTATGGGTATTTCTACAGATAAATTAGTGATTTACACTTCTAATATTTTTGCAGTGTTAGGCCTGAGGTCCTTATTTTTTTTACTGAGAGGCGCCGTTTCTAAATTTGATTATTTGCAACAAGGTATTGCAATTGTGCTTGTTTTTATTGGTGCAAAAATGCTTGGAGAGCATTATGTAAATATGGTGATGAATAAAAATACACAGGTACTCGTTTCGCTACTCTTTATTGTTTTATGTATTGGCGGCTCCATTGTATATTCTATTTATCATAAAAAGAAGGGTACGCCCATAGACATGGTTGACGGCCCTATGTCTTAATTTACATGAATGAAATATACCCCAAAAGATATTGCAACCATACTTAACCTGCCTACGGTAAATGAAGATGGTATAATAGTGGAGCAACTTTTGACGGATAGCAGAAAGCTTGTATTTCCAGCGCAAACATTATTTTTTGCACTTCCTGGTCCACGCAGAGATGGACACGATTTTATAGAAAGTTTGTATGACCAGGGTGTTCGCTGTTTTGTTGTGAACACATCAATAATGGATCTTACAAAGTGTAAGGCATATTGTATAGGGGCTATTTTTTTTGAAGTAGCTAATTGTTTGGAGGCCTTACAAAAAATTGCAGCCCATCACCGAAGCATGTTTAATATGCCTGTGATAGGTATTACGGGCAGCAATGGTAAAACCATTGTTAAAGAGTGGTTGTATCAGCTCCTTCATGTGTCCTTTAATATTGTAAGAAGTCCACGAAGTTTTAATTCTCAAATTGGTGTACCACTCAGTGTATGGAAAATGGATGATTCCAATAATTTGGCCATTTTTGAAGCGGGTATTTCTATGAGTGGTGAAATGCAGCTTTTGGCACCCATTATCAAACCCACCATTGGCGTGCTCACGCATCTGGGGCATGCACACGCAGAAGGGTTTAAAGGAGGTATGCCTGAAAAGATAACTGAAAAGCTTCATTTATTTGAATCCGTTGATACGCTTATTTATGGCAAAGATCAAACCAGTGACGTTGACATAGAAACCCAATTGAATGCCTTTAAGCCAGGTATTCAGTTCTTTTCATGGAGCAGTAAAGCGCCGGCAACGATTGTTGTAACAAATCAAACCATAAAGGATCATCATGCACAGCTTAGTCTTTTATATGAAGGCGAAAGTGTAGATGTCGAAATTCCATTTACAGATAAAGCGGCTATCGAAAATGCAATGCTTTGCATGCTTACTTTATTAGCGCTTGGTAAAGATTTTATTTTTATAAAAGACAGGCTAAAACATCTAAGGTCTGTAGATATGCGGATGCAATTTAAAAAAGGGATCAACGGCTGTACTTTTATCAATGATAGTTACAATTTAGATTTTGATTCTTTTGTAGTAGGTGGTTTTTATTTACAAGCGCAAGCTACAGCTCAGGAGTCAAGTATTATTGTTTCTGATTTTTCTGAAACGGGAAGTAATTTAACCGATGTGTATGCTTTAATAGCCCAGCATAGTGCTGCGCTGGGGCTAAAGAGGTTTATATGTATTGGCCCTCAATTAAAAAAACATCAAGCGGTTATTGAAAAAGCATTTGCAGCATCAACTACAAAACTTTCTTTTTTTGGCAGTACTACTTTGTTTTTGCAGCAGTTTCGATTGCAAGATTTTTATAACGAAATCATACTATTAAAAGGTGCCCGCGTTTTTGAATTTGAACGTATTGCAAATTGGTTGGAACAAAAAATGCATGAAACGGTACTCGAAATTAATTTAACGGCACTGGCCCACAACGTAAAACAAATTCAAAAATCAATTGGTGTGTCGACCAAATTGATGGCTGTGGTAAAAGCCTTTTCATATGGCAATGGAAGTGCCGAAGTGGCCAGAACACTTGCTGCAGTTAAAACAGATTACCTAGCTGTTGCCTATGTAGATGAAGGTGTTGAATTAAGAAAAGCGGGCATTCATTTACCCATTATGGTAATGAGTCCTGACGAGGCTGGTTTTGAAGCCATGGTAGCTTATGGTTTAGAGCCTGAAATATATTCTTTTGAAATGTACAAGGCTTTTGGTTCGTTTTTAAAATACCAAGGCATTGATCATTATGGCGTTCATTTAAAATTTAATTCGGGCATGAACCGTTTAGGATTTGAACCAACCGATGTTGGCCAAGTTTCAGAAGCATTGGTAGCCGACAAACGCATGATTGTAAAATCTGTAATGAGTCATTTGGTAGCTAGCGATGCGCCCACACATGATGCATTTACCAATGAGCAGTTATCTGCTTTTGAAACTATTTGTAACAGATTAGCGCAGCATATTGGTTATTCATTTACAAGACATATTGCAAACTCTCATGCGGTGCTAAGGCATCCAGCGGCTCGTTTAGACATGGTGCGTGTGGGCATTGGATTGTATGGTACAAGTGACACTGAAAATAATGGATTTAGAAAAGTGGCTACTTTAAAAACAACCATTGCTCAAATTAGAAATGTGCCGGCTGGAGCAACCGTTGGTTATGAAAGGGCAGCAGTTATGCAAAAAGATACCCTTATTGCAACAGTTCGTATTGGTTATGCCGATGGTTATGATAGACGCTTTAGTTTAGGTGCCGGTAAAATGTATGTTAATGGCGTTTTATGTCCGGTGGTGGGGCTTGTATGTATGGACATGACCATGATAGACGTGACTAAAGTAAAGGATATCTCTATAGATGATGAGGTAGAGATTTTTGGAGAACGTATTGCCATTGAAACCTTGGCTTCTTGGTCTGGTATTAATATGTACGAGATGATGAGTGGTATTAATGCAAGGGTAAAAAGAATCTACATAGAAGAGTAAATCTTATCTTTGACGAACTCAAATAAAATTCGCAATAGTGAAAGCAAAACATTTAATTGGAATTATTCTTGCCATCTTATTTATAGACCAGGCGCTTAAATTTTATATCAAGCTTAATTATTTTATAGGAGAAGAACATTTGCTACTGGGGTCTTGGAGTAGGCTTCATTTTGTAGAAAATGAGGGAATGGCTTGGGGCTGGAAATTTGGCGGTGATTTTGGAAAAATAGCACTTACCTTATTTAGACTTGGTGCTGTTATTTGGGGTAGTTTTTTACTCCGCGATTTTTTACGCAAAGGCATGCACAAAGGTTTTATTATTTGCGCTGCTATGATTTACGCAGGTGCGCTTGGAAATTTAATTGACAGTTTATTTTACGGTTTAATATTTGAGCAGAGCGATTATTTCACACAAAATGTGGCGCATATATTTCCTGCATCAGGTGGGTACGCTTCTTTGTTTCACGGAAGGGTAGTAGACATGTTGTACTTTCCAATCATAACGGATGGGCATTTCCCTACTTGGTTTCCAATATGGGGAGGCGAAAGTTTCGAATTTTTTAGACCCGTATTTAATATTGCAGATGCATCTATTTCACTAGGTGTTTTTATACTGTTAATTTTTCAAAACAAATTCTTTGAAAAACCTTTGTCAGAAGGGGTTTTGGACGGTCAAGCAAATAGTTCTTCAGACGATACTGTTGCCGGTAGCGAGGGGTAATTTTTTTTCTATATTTGAGATATTAGCAAGTGTTGTTGTGGCAATTTTTTCCATGGCTTCTGCGGTAAAAAATCCTTGATGACCAGTAATAAGTACGTTTGAAAAACTCATTAACCTTTGTATGGTGTCGTCCTGAATAATGGTACTAGACAAGTCATGAAAAAATAATTTTTCTTCTTGCTCATATACGTCTAATCCAAGTGCACCTATTGTTCCGTTTTTTAAAGCATCAATAACGGCCTTAGTGTCAAGTAGTCCGCCTCTACCAGTATTAATAATGGTTACGCCTTTTTTTAGGTAGCCAAGGGTTTCTGCATTGATAATATGTTTTGTTTGCTCATTTAAGGGGCAGTGTAGCGAAATAATATCTGCAGCTAAAACATCTATAAGAGGCGCGTATGTAACCCCCAGTGCTTCCATTTCTTTGTTGGCAATTAAATCAAAAGCGGTTACCTCACATCCAAAACCAAGCATGATTTTACAAAACGCTTGACCAATATTTCCAGTACCTATAACACCCACTTTTTTGCCATGTAAGTTAAATCCGAGTAAACCTGAAAGTGCAAAATTTTGTTCCCTAACCCGGTTGTATGCTTTATGCGTTTTTCTAGTAAGGGTTAATAGTAGAGCAACTGCATGTTCGGCCACCGACTCAGGAGAGTAAGCACCAACCCTGCATACTTTGATGCCAGCCTTTTTAGCAGCCTCAAGGCTAATATTGTTAAACCCAGCGCACCTCAGGGCAATGGTGCTAACTCCAAGCTTTGCAAGTGCTTCTATAGTGGCTTCAGAAGCCTGATCATTCACAAACAAGCAAACTGCCTGGGCGCCCGCCGCTAAACCTGCGGTGGCTGGATCTAAGGCCTGCGTAAAAAACACCAATTCGTGTCCAAATGCTTGATTTGCAGACTCGAAAAATGGGATGTCGTAAGGTTGGGTAGAAAAAAAGGCAATTTTCATAGGGTAAAGGTAAGTCCTTGCTTATATTTATTACCTTTGCAGCCTTAAAAACAGGGCTGTAATTGCATTACAGAACCGATTAACCCACAAAGGTATGCGTGTAAAATATCCAGAATTCCAGGGGCTTCATCTGCCTAGCATTGAGCAGTCAATTTTAGCTAAATGGAAAGAAGAAGAGGCGTTTGAACAAAGTGTGCGTTTACGTGAAGGTAGCACTCCTTTTGTATTTTATGAGGGTCCACCTAGCGCCAATGGAATGCCAGGTATTCACCACGTTATTTCTAGAACTTTAAAAGACATGGTGTGTAGGTATAAAACCATGCAGGGTTTTCAAGTAAAAAGAAAAGGAGGTTGGGATACGCACGGTCTTCCAGTAGAACTAGGGGTTGAAAAAGAATTAGGCATCACCAAAGAAGATATTGGTAAAAAAATATCAGTAGAAGAATACAATCAAAAATGTAGAGAAGCCGTACTTCGTTACAAAGATAAGTGGGATGAGATTACCACTAAAATGGGTTACTGGGTAGATTTAAATGACCCGTATATTACTTTCGAAAATGATTATATCGAAACACTTTGGTGGATTTTAAGTGAGTTGTACAAAAAAGGATATTTGTATGAAAGTGTAAGTATTCAACCTTATTCACCAGCTGCAGGAACCGGTTTAAGTTCGCACGAATTAAACCAACCGGGCACTTACAAAGATGTAAAAGACACTTCTGCTGTTGCGATGTTTAAAGCATTAGCCACCGATGCAAAAAATAAATTTTTAATTGACGCAGCGGGTGATAACGAAGTGTATTATTTAGCATGGACAACTACGCCATGGACGCTTCCTTCTAATTTAGGATTAACAGTTGGACCAAATATCGAGTATGTATTGGTTAAAACATTTAACCCCTACACACATTTGCCAGTGCATGTAGTACTTGCTAAAGCACTGCTTTCAAAGCTTTTTAAGCCAGAAGGCGAAAATGGCGATTTTGATACTTATAATGCTGAGCAAAAATTATTGCCTTGGAAAATAGTGACAAGTTTTAAAGGCACTGATATTGAAGGGGCACAGTATGAACAACTGATGCCAACTGACGCAAGCTGTATGGCCGCTATTGAGGAAATAACACCGGGTGCAAAACCATTTAAAGTTTTAGTAGGTGATTTTGTTACCACAGAGGATGGAACAGGTATTGTACATACCTCGCCAGCTTTTGGTGCAGACGATTACCGTGTTGGACAAAAAAATAATATTGGTATTTTAACACTTGTAGATAGAGCAGGAAAATTTGTAGAGGGTGTTGGTGAATTTAGTAACCGCTATGTAAAAAACTACAAAGACGATCCTAACTATGTTGACGTGAACGTTGATATATGTGTGAAACTCAAAAAAGAAAACCGAGCGTTTAAAGTAGAAAAATACGAGCATAGTTATCCGCATTGTTGGAGAACAGACAAGCCTATTTTATACTATCCATTGGATGCTTGGTTTATAAAAACAACGGCCGTTAAAGACCGAATGGTGGAACTCAATAAAACCATCAATTGGAAACCTAAATCTACAGGCGAAGGCCGTTTTGGTAACTGGCTTGAAAACATGGTAGACTGGAACTTGAGCAGAAGTAGATATTGGGGAACGCCGCTTCCGGTATGGCGTACAGAGGACGGCACCGAAGAAGTTTGTATTGGTTCTGTAGAGGAGTTACATGCAGGCATCAAAAAAGCAAATGAAGTACTTGGTGGCAGCGTCAATCAAAATTATTTACACGGCGGCATACTAGATTTACACAAGCCGTTTGTGGATGATATTATTTTAGTGAGCGATTCTGGTAAACCCATGCACCGCGTTTCAGATTTAATTGATGTTTGGTTTGATAGTGGTGCGATGCCTTATGCGCAGTGGCATTATCCTTTTGAAAATAAAGAGCTTGTTGATAAGGGGCAAGCATTCCCTGCCGATTTTATTTGTGAAGGCGTGGATCAAACACGTGGATGGTTTTATACCCTGCATGCCATTGGTGTAATGCTTTTTGATAGCGTTGCATATAAGACAGTGGTGAGTAATGGATTGGTGCTAGATAAAAATGGCAACAAAATGAGTAAGCGTTTAGGTAACGTTGTTAATCCTTTTGAAACCATTGAAAAATATGGTGCCGACGCAACTCGTTGGTACCTTGTAACCAACGCATCTCCTTGGGATAATTTAAAATTTGACATAGCGGGCATTCAAGAAGTGCAGCGCAAATTTTTTGGCACACTCTACAATACCTATCAATTTTTTACACTCTACGCAAATGTAGATGGTTTCTCTTTTTCGGAGCCACCAGTGCCACTAGCAGAGCGTCCAGAAATTGACCGTTGGATTTTATCAAGCTTACATTCGCTTGTTAAAAAAGTAACTGTTGCAATGGACGATTATGAGCCAACCGTTGCCGGTAGAGCCATTGAATCTTTTGTTGATGAGCAACTGAGTAACTGGTATGTAAGACTTTGTAGAAGAAGATTTTGGAAAGGAGAATATGAGCAAGATAAAATTAGCGCCTACCAAACTTTGTATGAGTGTTTAGAAACAATTGTACAATTAACGGCTCCAATTGCTCCGTTTTTTACGGATGCAATTTTTAACAACCTAAACAGCGTAACGGGTAAACATCAGGTTGCATCTATTCATCATGCAAATTTCCCGGTAGCAAATGAATCATTTATAGATGCAGTTTTAGAAGAAAGAATGCAGTTAGCACAAGATGTTTGTTCTTTGGTGCTGAGCCTTCGTAAAAAAGTGAATATTAAAGTGCGTCAGCCACTTCAAAAAATACTCATTCCGGTACTAGATCCAGCCATGAAAGACCAGCTGGTGCTTATTCAGGATTTGATTACTGCCGAGGTGAATGTTAAAGAAATTGAGTATTTGACCGAAACGGAAGGAATCATTAAGAAAAAGATAAAACCCAACTTTAAAGCCTTGGGAACAAAAATGGGGGCTAAAATGAAAGCGGCTGGTGCGGCCATCACTGCAATGACTGCTGCTCAAATTGCAACCCTCGAAAAAACGGGTGAAATTCTCTTATCTATTGAGGGTGAAGAACTTAGCATTGCATTAACCGAGGTTGACATCGCTGCAGAAGACATTCCAGGTTGGAGTGTAGCAAGTAAAGGTAGCCTTACAGTGGCTCTGGATATCACCATAAGCCCAGATTTACAGCAGGAAGGTGACGCTAGAGAGTTCGTAAACCGTGTACAAAATATTAGAAAAGAAAGCGGTTTTGCCCTTACAGACCGTATATTCGTGACCCTTGAGCATTGCGACAGGCTTAAGGAGTCGATTATTAAATATAACGACTATATTTGCCGCGAAATTCTAGCTGATTCTATCAATTGGGTAGACGAGGTTGCAGATGCAACTGAACTCGACGTTAATGAGAATTTGCTAAAAGTTTCAATAACTAAACAAGCATAACAACAACAATATGGCTACAAAGAAACCAGCCCCAAAAGCAGCACCTGCTAAAAAAGTAGCAGCTCCCGCAAAAAAGGCGGCTCCGGCCAAAAAAGCAGCACCTGCTAAAAAAGTAGTTGCTCCTGTAAAAAAAGCAGCACCTGCTAAAAAAGTAGCAGCGCCCGCAAAAAAGGCAGCGCCCGCAAAAAAGGCAGCTCCTGTAAAAAAGGCGGCACCTGCGAAACCTGCAACGCCTGCAAAAAAAGCAGCACCAGCTAAAGTTGTTGCAGCTCCAAAAAAAGTAGCCGCACCAGCAAAGCCAGTGGTTCCTGCAAAAAAAGCGGTACCAGTTAAGGCAGCAGCTCCCGCAAAAAAAGTAGCGGCTCCCGCTAAGCCAGCAGCTCCTGTAAAAGCAGCAGCTCCCGCAAAAAAAGCGGCACCAGCTCCAGCAAAAGCAGCGAAACCTGCAAAAGTTGCCGCAGTAAAAGCGCCTCCTGCTAAAGTAATCGTAAAAACTGCGCCTGTAAGACCAGGTGGTAAAGTGGTATTGCCAAGCAAGCCAGTTCCTAGAATAGCACCAGCTCCAGTGGTAAAAGCGAAACCTACGCCACTTCCTCCAATGCCCAAAAAGCCAGAAGTAAAATTACCGCCAGCGCCTCCAAAAAAACCGGTAAGAAAACCATTAGAACCTATCAAAGACGTAAAAGTGCCTAAAACAAATACAAAGTCTAGCGTGCCTTACAGTCCTGGATATACTCCATTAGAAAAAAGAGTGCAGATTGTTACAAAAAGCACTCAAACACTTGTAAAATATAGCGACGCAGAACTCAATGAGTTTCGTGAGTTAATCAATAAAAAATTGGAAGCTGCTAAAAAAGAGCTTGTATACTTGCAAGGTTTAATTACCCGTAAAGATGAAATGGGTGGCGATAATGACGATGCACGTTACATGACTATGGAAGATGGAAGTGTTAGCATGGAAAGAGAACAATTGTCTCAAATGGCAAGCCGTCAAATTACGTATATCGATCACCTCGAAAAATCAATCATGCGTATCGAAAGCAAGACATATGGTATTTGTAGGGTAACTGGCAAGTTAATTGACAAAGCTCGTTTACGCGCTGTACCGCATGCTACATTAAGCTTAGAAGCTAAATTAGGACTCGTAAAACCAAGTCCTGATCAACAATAATTTTAGATTTTGATCTATAATAAAAAAGGCCGCAAATTGCGGCCTTTTTTATACAAACTATTTTACTTCTTGCATATCAATGAGGCGTTTATAAATACCTCCTTTTTCAAGTAATACATCGTGCGTACCTCGTTCTGCAATTTCTCCTTTTTGCAAAACAATAATTTCATCGGCGTGTCTGATGGTAGACAGGCGGTGCGCAATAACAATAGAGGTTCTATTTTGCATCATTTTATTGATCGCGTCTTGAACTAGTCTTTCACTTTCTGTATCGAGTGATGAAGTAGCTTCATCTAAAATTAAGATGGGCGGATTTTTTAAAATAGCCCTTGCAATGGTAATGCGTTGACGTTCACCTCCACTTAGTTTACTGCCCCGATCTCCAATATTAGCGTCATACCCGTCTTCTTTGCTGTTTATAAAAGCAGCGGCGTTGGCTACGGTAGCGGCGGCTGTAATGGCTGCTGGGCTTGCTGTTTGCACGCCTAAGGCTATATTTTGCGCGATGCTATCATTGAATAAAATGGGTTCCTGTGTTACAATACCCATGGCTGCTCTCACACTTTGCAAACTATATTCTTTGATATTAATGTCATCAATTAAAACTTCACCTTCTGTTACATCATGAAAACGCGGAATCAAATCTGCTAAAGTGCTTTTGCCGGCACCAGAAGAGCCTACTAGTGCTACCGTTTTTCCTTTTTCAATAACGAGGTTAATATTTTTTAAAATGATGGCATCGTCGTAAGAGAAACTAACATTTTTAAATTCGATGCGCTGTTCAAAATGTGCTAAAATTTTGGCATTGGGTTTATCTTCTATCGCAACTGGTGCTTTTAAAATTTCTTCAATACGCTCAATGGCAGCACTGCCTCTTTGTGCGTTATAAAAAGAACTAGATAAGGATTTTGCAGGATTGATAATTTGCGTAAAAAATAAAATGTAGGTGATAAAACTTTCGGGACCTAAACCGGCTTGATTATTTAATACCAGTCTTCCACCAAACCATAAGATACAAGACAGTACAATCACACCTAAAAATTCGGACATCGGTGATGCCAAATCTTTTCTAAAATTCATTTTATTGCGGATCTGATTGAGCGCATTGTTGTTGTCTAAAAATTTTTGTAAGAGTATTTTTTCAGCATTAAAGGCCTTTATAACCCTTAGTCCCCCAAGGGTTTCATCCAATATGGATAATAAGGTTCCAAGCTTTTCTTGTGAGGTGGTAGATTGTTTTTTTAAACTTCTACTGAGGCGCCCAATTACAAAACCTGTTACCGGAAGTAGTACGAGTAAAAAAAGTGACAACACCGGACTTAAGAAAACCAAGAAAATTAAAATGATAAGTATGTTTAGCGGATCTTTAATAAGTCCTTCTAGGGTGCTCATCACACTCCACTCAATTTCGTTGGCATCGTTACTCATTCTACTAATAATATCGCCTTTGCGTTGTTCGGTAAAATAGCCAATAGGAAGGTCTAATAATTTTTTATACAAATCGGAACGCAGTGTTGTCATCACATAATTGCGCATGGGTGCAAGTACCCTAAATGACAAATAGGTAAATAAATTTTTAAAGAAAATAGCAGTTATAATAATACCACAAATAGCACCAAGCGCATACACGGTACCTTGTTCAAGTATGAGCCTAGAAATAAAATATTTGAGATAATTTAAAATAGTGCCAGCAGATAAACTGGCCCCCTCCATTACAGGCTTAGCTGTAATTAACTTTTCGGTTCCAAACAAAAGTTGCAAAAATGGAGCCAACATAGCAAGCGAAACCAGCGAAAACAGGATAGACAAAAGGTTAAATACCACGTAAAGGGCAATATTCCTTTTTTGGGTTCGGAGGTAATATAGAATTCGTGAAAAACGCTTCATAAATGATAAAATCGTTAAAACAAGGCAAAGTAACTAATTTTACAACCAATTAAACGCAAAGAACATGGAGGAAGGAAAACGTCAACGTCAGGTAGCCGGAGCTATACAAGAAGAAATGAATGATATTTTTAGAAGGTTAAACCTTTCTATGATAGCTGGAGGCATGGTTTCCATCTCTTCCGTTAAAGTAACCCCCGACCTTTTAGAAGCCCGAATTTACCTTAGTATATTTCAAGTACCAGACACTAAAGAAGTGATGAAAGTGATAGAATCAAGGGTCTGGGAGATTAAAAAGGAGCTAGCAGATAGGGTAAAGCACCAGTTTAGACGTATTCCGGTACTGCATTTTTACCTCGATGATACGCTCGATTATGTGTTTAAGATGGAAGAGATTTTTAAGCAAATTAGCGCCGAAAAAAAGCCTGCCATTGAATCAGATGATGCTAATAGCGCGGCCAACGACGGTGATGACACCCATCAAGAATCAAACTAATTATAGCTCGTGCAATATTTATTTGCTTGGCGGTATTTTAAATCAAAAAAGTCTACGAGTGCAATTAATATTATTGCATGGGTAAGTGTTACTGCCATTGCTGTGGGCGCGGCGGCGCTCATTGTTATTTTAAGTGTTTTTAATGGGTTCGAAGATTTAGTGAAAGGCCTCTACACCGATTTTTATGCAGATATGCGCGTGCTTCCTGCACAGGGTAAAAAAATGAATCTGGATTCCAGCACCCTCTATAAAATAAAATCTATACAAGGTGTTACGGAGGTAAGTAAAGTGATTGAAGAAAAGGCCTTACTTGCCAATGGAGATTATCAGAGTATTGTTGTAGTAAAAGGCGTAGACGCTGTTTTTACAAAAACCAATCATATTAATAAACATATTGTAAGGGGTAATTACGCAATAGGAGATTTGCAAAATCCAGGCATTGTAATGGGTGCCGGTATCGAAAACGCAGTTGGTGCAGACGTTACAAAAGGCGGGTTTCCATTAACGCTTTATACACCCAATAAAGGCGCGGGTTTTGACGGCGTAGATGGCATGTTTGCATTTAATATAACAGGCAGGGGCGTTTTTGCAGTACAACAAGAATTTGACAACAAATTTATTTTCACCAACATCGATTTTTTGAGGTACATGCTTTCGATGACGCCAGATCAGGTGAGTGGACTAGAAATAAAAATCAATGGTAGCCCCAAAAAAATAAAAGCAAATTTGCAACAAGCACTGGGAAATAATTTTGTTGTTGAAACGCGCTATGAGCAAAACAAAAATTTATACGCCGTGATGCAAATGGAGAAGTGGGTTATTTACGGTATTTTGAGTTTGATTTTAATTGTGGCTGCATTTAATATGATTGGCGCACTTACCATGCTTGTGTTAGAAAAACAAAAAGATATTGCGGTGTTAAAAGCAATGGGTTCAAGCACTACACTCATTCAAAAAATATTTATTACAGAAGGCTTGGTGCTAGCGGGTGTTGGCACTGCTATTGGTACAGCGCTTGGCACCATCATTTGCTTACTGCAACTAAAATTTAAAATTATTACATTAGGTGGTGCTGGTAGTTTTATTATAGATTACTACCCTGTAAAATTAATGGCTACCGATTATGTGCTCGTAGTTGCCACCATAACTTTGATTGCACTTATGGCCGCATGGATACCTGCTAAAAAAGCAAGCCAACAATTAATGTCATTAAAAAGTTAGCAGTCTAATTAAGGGAATCTTAATTAGTAATCACCCAGTGTTTCTGGTAATTGAGAAAGGGCGTCTGCAAGTTGTGCATCGTTTGGTGCAATGCCGTGCCACTCATGTGTGCCTTCCATAAAGCTAATGCCTTTACCCATTTCTGTTTTCATTAAAATACAGATAGGCTTTCCTTGACTGGTAAGTGATTTTGCTTTATCAAGTGTAGCAACAACGTCTTCCATATTGTTGCCATCCATATCAATAACAGTCCAGTTAAACGCTTCAAATTTGGCGCGTAAACTGTCTAGGTTCATTACTTTTTTGGTAGGACCATCAATTTGCTGACCATTAACGTCGATGGTAGCAATAAGGTTATCGCAATTGTTATGTGCAGCAAACATAACAGACTCCCAAATTTGACCTTCTTGTAATTCGCCGTCTCCATGTAAACAATACACAAGTTTAGTATCACCATTAATTTTTTTAGTAAGCGCTGCACCAATAGCAACACTCATTCCTTGGCCTAAAGAACCGCTTGCGATTCTCACACCTGGTAAATGTTCATGTGTAGTAGGGTGCCCTTGTAAGCGGGTATTTAATTTTCTAAAAGTTCCAAGTTCGCTCACTTCAAAATAGCCTGATCTTGCAAGTACCGAATAAAATACGGGTGAGATATGTCCATTGGACAAGAAAAATAAGTCCTCGCCTTTTCCGTCCATAGAAAATGAAGGATTATGGTCTAGGGTATGAAAGTATAGCGCCGTTAAAAAATCGGTACAACCAAGAGATCCACCTGGATGTCCGCTTTGAACACCATGAACCATTCTAACGATATCTCTTCTAACTTGAGTTGCCGTATCTTTTAGGGTTTGAATAGACGCCATAATTTGTTTATTTGCTGCGAAGATAAAATTCAAATTCCAATTCTTGTATGAAAAATGATGCTTTCCGTACTATTTATTAGTTTTGCCTTCAAATTGATCAAATATGTCTGAAGAACTTGATTTAATATCAGTGGACGCCGAAGATTCTATGAATAAGGCGATAGGCCACTTAGAGCATGAATTAACGAAGATTAGAGCCGGAAAGGCCAGTCCTACCATGCTTGATGGTATTATGGCGGATTACTATGGTGCTCCAACCCCTATCAGTCAAGTGGCCAATATTAGCGTACTCGACGTTAGAACCATTAGCATTCAGCCCTGGGAAAAAAATATGCTTGCTCCCATCGAAAGAGCTATTATGATGGCCAATATTGGCGTGACACCTCAAAATGACGGTGTTCAGATTAGACTTTTTATGCCGCCTCTTACCGAAGAGCGCAGAAAAGAATTTGTAAAAAGAGCCGCAGGTGAAGGTGAGCAATCTAAAGTTGCCATCAGAAATATTAGACGCGACGCGATAGAGCAAATTAAAAAATTACAAAAAGACGGCCTCAGTGAAGACGCGGCAAAAGACGCAGAAAAAGTAATTCAAGATATAACCGATAAATTTATTGCGCTTGTTGAAAAACTCTTAGCTGCAAAAGAAAAAGAAATGATGGCCATTTAATACTGCCTTATTTCTTTTGTTTATTTACGATATAAACACCCCCTAAAATAATACCGAGCCCAACAAGTCTTAACGGATGGATGGGCTCGTTGTAGTATA
>Ga0209401_1000410_pt1 | contig 29173 bp, 29 predicted proteins | sample M_140807_MF_Meta_FD_187318 | JGI IMG/M metagenome (GOLD analysis project Ga0209401, IMG submission 187318) | Freshwater microbial communities from Lake Montjoie, Canada to study carbon cycling - M_140807_MF_MetaG (SPAdes) (version 2) | ecosystem: Environmental > Aquatic > Freshwater > Lake... | reverse complement strand
CCCTCTCGGAAGCCCGCGAGCTGATCGCCCAGGGGGTGGTCGATGGGGGAATGACCCCGAAGACCGAATGCTGCATTCGGGCCTTGGCCCAGGGGGTGGCGGCCGCCCACATCGTGGATGGGCGCCATCCCCATTCCCTCCTGCTTGAGGTGTTCACCGATGCGGGGATCGGCACCATGGTGGTGGGCCGTACGGCCCGCCCCAGGCCCTGAATCACCGGGAACCAGGGATCAGCCGGGATGATCGACTCCAACAACCAGCAGGCGGATGATCTGCTCACCCCATCCCTGGTGGCCGCCGGCCAGGCGATCGAGCGGGGCGACTACGGCAGGGTCGTGCGCTTACTGGAGCCCCTGGCCGAGGTGCACCCGGCCCTCACGGTGGCGGGGGCTGAACTGCGGCTGTTGCTGGCCACGGCCCTGATGGGCCAAGGGCAGAGCGAGGCCGCTGCCGCATGGTGCCGGAGCCTGCGGGCCTGCCAGGATCCGGACCTGCGGGCGCGAGCTAAGGCCTTGGAACTGGTGCTGGAGGCCCCCGCCCTGCAACGCCCCCGCGACTGGTCGATCACGCTGCCGGATCTGCCCATCTCCGATTCACTGGAGTCGCTGGGAGCGACGGCCCGCAACCTGCGTCGCAGCAGGAAGGCGGATCCGCCTGCGCCGCCGCCGGTGGGACCCACCCAGGCCCCCCTGGGATTCGCCGCCCTGGTTGCGGTGGTGCTTTTGCTGCTCTTGCTGGTCTCCCTGCTGGGGGGATGCGTGGAGATGCAAACCGATCTCCGCTTCGTCGGCCCTGGCCGCCTTCAGATCACCCATCAGCTGCGCAGCAGCACCGGTCCCCCCACGCCCTGGCAGCGAAGGCTGGGCGCCAGCCTCGACCAAGAGGGCTTCCGCAGCCGCGAGGTCGGCGGTTCCACGATCCTTCAGACTCCGGTCCTGCCGCTTGAGCAGGCCAGGGCGGCCCTGCTGGCCAGTGTGCGGGTGGCCTCAGAGGCGGCGGGGCAGACCGTTGCGGAGCCCCGGTTCACCGTGAGGGAGCGCAATTGGCTGGTGGGCGTGCGTCAGAGGATCTGGCTGGATCTCGACCTCCGTGAGCTTCCCCCCTTGCCGGCTGTGGACCTCTCGATCGGCCTGGAGTCGATGCGGGCAGCCGCCGTGCGGCGAGCCGAGCCGGAGCCGCTGCAGGTCCGCCCGGGGGGCAAGCTGATCTGGCCGCTGCGGGTCGGTTCCTTGAATCGGCTGGAGCTCCGCTGCTGGCGCTGGAGCCCCCTTGGGCTGGGGGGCTGCGTCATCGCCCTGATCCTGCCCCTGGTGCTGGGCTTGCAGCGGCTGCGGCGCCAGCTGGGCTTCGGCCTGCCCGAACTTCCAGCCTGAGCCCGGTCCCTTAGAGCTCCAGGGGGTCGGGATCGATCGCCAGGCTCACCCCCTTTGGCAGGGCGCCCTGGAGGTCGGCGCCGGGGGGAAGGGGTACGGCGGTGCCCGCCGGTCCATGCAACAACAGCTGCCAGCGACTGCGGCCGGCGACCCGGGCCACCGGGGCCGGGGCCGGACCCACCAGGGTCCACCCCGCCTCCCGCAGGGGGGTGGCCAGCAGGCTGGCGAGGCTGGCGGCGGCGGTGGCGGTGGCGGCGGCGGTCGGCCCCGCCAGGCGCAGCAGGCAGGCCCGGCTGAAGGGCACCAGAGCGCCCCGACGCCGCAGATCGGCCTCCTCCTCCAAAAAGGTTCCATAGCGTCCATCCACCAAATGGCGGATCACCGGATGGTCGGGGCTGTAGGTCTGAACCAGCACTTCACCGGGGCGCTCGCCCCGGCCCGCTCGCCCGGCCAATTGCAGCAACAGCTGCAGGCAGGTCTCCGACGAGCGCAGATCGGGGCGATGCAGCAGGCCGTCGGCCGCCAGCACGGCCGCGAGGGTCACCCGAGGCAGGTCCATCCCCTTGGCCAGCATCTGGGTCCCCACCAGCACATCGGCCTCACCGGCGGCAAACCGTTCCAGCAGGCGCCGGTGGCCATCCCGTCCTCGGGTGGTGTCGGCATCAAAGCGAAGCAGACGCAGATCCCCGAGTTCCTCCGCCAGCTGCTCGACAACCCGCTGGGTCCCGGCACCGAAGGCTTTGAAGGCCGTCGAGCCGCAGTGTCCGCAGCGCTGAGCCGCCTCCTCGCGGTGGTCACACCAGTGACAGCGCAGCCATTCCCTGCCGCTCGCCTGACGGTGCAGCGTGAGGGCCACATCGCAGTGGGGACAGAGCACCGCCTCGCCGCAGCTTCGGCAGCTCAGGAAGGTTCGGTAGCCCCGCCGGGGTACCAGCACCACGCCCTGTTCTCCCCGTTCCGGCAGCTGGCGCAGGCGCTCCATCAGGGGCCGACTGATCAGCCGACGGTGGCCCTCGGCCAATTCGTGGCGCATGTCCACCAAGCGCACCGGCGGCAGGGGGCGTTGGGCGATCCGCTCCGGCAGCTGCAGCAGGAGGGTGTCGGCCGAGGGGCCCTGGCAGCGGAGCCAGCTCTCCAGGGAGGGGGTGGCGCTGCCGAGCACCAGCCGGACTCCCTCCAGGCGGGCCCGATGACGGGCCACCTCGCGGGCGTGGTAACAGGGCATGGGCCGGTCCTGTTTGTAGGAGCCGTCGTGTTCCTCATCCAGCACGATCAGCCCGAGGTTGGCGATCGGCAGAAACACCGCAGAGCGGGTTCCGACCGCTACGAGCGGCGGCCCATCCGCGGTCTCCAGGCAACGGCGCCAGGCCCGCACCCGCTCTGCTTCGCCCATGCCGCTGTGGTACTCCAGAACGCCGGGGCCGAAGCGGGCCCGGCAGCGGTCGAGCAGCTGGGGGATCAGGCCGATCTCCGGAGCCAGGAGCAGAGCACTGCGGCCCGCCGCCCATTCACGGCTGGCCGCCTGCAGGTAGACCTCGGTCTTGCCGGCTCCGGTCACGCCCCAAAGCAGCAGGGCTGAGCCCCCGGGCGCAGCGGCGATGGCCTCGATGGCCTCGGTCTGGGCCGTGGTGCCCGGGCGCGGGAGTTCCAGCGCCACCGACCCAGGTTGCTCTGCCCCAGCGGGGACCTCGGCGGCGGCGACCGAACGCCGCCGGATCCACCCCCGTCTCTCCAGCGAGGTCACCAGGGAGCGGCTGAAGCCAGCGCGGATCAGATCCCGCAACAGCCGACCCTGGCGATGGGCCGCCACATGGGTGAGCAGCTCCCGCTGGCGAGGCGTAGGCCCGGCGCCTGAGGCCCTCGGAGGGGGCTCGCCCCCGGGATCCAGAAAGGGGTCAGGGGGTGGCTCGCCGAGCTCGACCAGAATCACCAGTCCGCTCCCGGGGAGGGGAGAGCGCCGGGGGCGTTGGCCGAGCCAACCGGGGGGCAGGGCACTTTTCAGGCAGCGAAACAGGGTTGTGTGGGTGTCGCTGGCCACCGCCTCGATCAGGGAGCGCCAGCGGGCATCCACGGCAGCGGGCTGGAGCACCGCCTCTACCGGTTGGGCCACCTTGCCTTGGAGTTCGGAGGGTCTGGCGTGACTCAGGCCCACCACCAGCCCGGTGTGGCATCGGCCCTGCAGCCGCACCCGCACCAGATCCCCCGGGCCGGCGGCCAGGCCGGTTGGGTTGGCGTAGGTAAAGATTCGCCCTTCCCGGCCGGCCTCAAGCCACACCTGAAACCAGGGGGCAGGGGCCGCCGGTGGCGGTTCTGCGGTGGTGGCGACCTTGGGCCCCAATCTTGCCGACGTCTCAAGCAATTCCTAGGATGGAAACGTTGGGCAGTCCATCGGGCTGCTGTCGGAACCGGACAGAGTTCCGTCCAGAGGGAAGACCCATGAATGCGACACCGGCTCCCCCGGTTCCTCAGGTCCGCGACCACCCCTGACCGCACTGTCTCGGAGCCGGCTTTTTTCCCGGCAGCTCCTGCCCACCACGGTCACCACCACAGAATCTCAGGCTCAGGCTCCCATCCTCCCCCTTTGGCAACCCAGCAGCGGCTGCCCTTCGGTCGGTGAGTCTTCTCCGGAGAACACCATCCCACGGGTCCCCGTCCTCTCCGGACGCTTCCTCCTCGCCCGGCCACCTGAACCATGACCCGCAGCCCGGGTCCGTCCATCCCCCGGGCAACCGTCGCTCCGGCCGCTTCCCCCGCTCCCCCCCGATCGTCCACAGCCATGAGTCCTGCAGCCACCAAGAGCCCCATCTCCACGGTTGAGCCCCAGATCAGCGCCCCGGTTTCCAGCAACGGCGACATCAACCCCATGGAAGGAGCCGCCCCCGAGGGCAGCAGCAAGGCTGCGGGAGCAACGAAAACAAGCTCCAGCAAGGCGAAGGCCGCTAAATCCGCTGGAGTTAAGGGAGGCTCCAAGACAACGGCCCGGAGCAAGGCGGCAACGGGCACGATCCAAGCGGTCCAACTTGAGGATGCCGCCGATGCCCTCCTGGCCGCGAGCGATCCAGAAGTCGAAGACGATTTCGATACCAGCGATGCCCTGCTGCTGGAGGCGGACGACAAGCTGGGCAAGGACGACAAGAAGGATGCCAAGGCCAAGGCCCTCGCCAGCATCAAGGTGGGACCCAAGGGTGTCTACACGGAGGATTCGATCCGGGTCTATCTCCAGGAAATCGGCCGCATCCGCCTGCTGCGCCCCGATGAGGAGATTGAGCTGGCCCGCAAGATCGCCGATCTGCTGCAGCTTGAGGAGCTGGCCGCTCAGTTTGAATCCGACAAGGGCCACTTCCCCGACACCAAAGAATGGGCGGCCTTGGTGGAGATGCCGCTGATCAAATTCCGGCGTCGGTTGATGCTGGGGCGGCGCGCCAAGGAAAAAATGGTGCAATCGAACCTCAGGCTGGTGGTTTCGATCGCCAAGAAATACATGAACCGCGGCCTGTCCTTCCAGGATCTGATCCAGGAGGGCAGCCTGGGCCTGATTCGGGCGGCCGAGAAGTTCGATCACGAGAAGGGTTATAAATTCTCCACCTATGCCACCTGGTGGATTCGTCAGGCCATCACCCGCGCCATCGCCGATCAGAGCCGCACGATCCGCCTGCCGGTGCACTTGTACGAAACCATCTCTCGCATCAAGAAGACCACCAAAACCCTCTCCCAGGAGTTTGGCCGCAAGCCCACGGAAGAGGAGATAGCCGAGAGCATGGAAATGACCATCGAGAAGCTTCGCTTCATTGCCAAATCGGCCCAGTTGCCGATTTCATTGGAAACTCCGATCGGCAAGGAAGAGGATTCTCGTCTCGGCGATTTCATCGAAGCCGACATCGAAAATCCCGAGCAGGATGTTGCTAAGAATCTTCTGCGTGAGGATCTTGAGGGGGTGCTGGCAACCCTGAGCCCGAGGGAGCGTGATGTGCTGCGCCTCCGCTACGGCCTGGATGATGGCCGCATGAAAACCCTGGAGGAGATCGGTCAGATTTTTGATGTCACCCGCGAGCGGATCCGACAGATTGAAGCCAAGGCTCTGCGCAAGCTGCGGCACCCGAATCGCAACGGAGTTCTGAAGGAATACATCAAATAAATCAGGCACGTTGGGTTAGGTTTTGTGGCTCCGCGCCCTGGTCAGGGGCAACGCTAATTATTTATGAACGTCAATCATCATCGTATTAGCGTTGTCCTTCCAACATTTAACGAACGACAAAACATAGAATCTATTACCCGTAAGCTCTTACCCCTCCAAGACCTTCATCAGCTGGAGATTCTGTTCGTTGATGATGATTCCGCTGATGGCACCGCCGATGTCATTCTTGCGTTAGCCCAAAAGCACTCCTGCATTCGCTTGATTCGCAGGGTTGACCGTTATGGCCTCTCCAGCGCGATCAAGGAGGGCATCCTCGATGCTACGGGTGATGTGGTGGTGGTGATGGATAGCGATGGCCAGCACGACCCCGACGCCGTGGCCAGCACCGTGGCGACCCTGCTGCAGCACGATCTTGATCTGGTGGTGGGTAGTCGCTTTCACCCCGAGGCCAGGATCCAGGGGCTAAGCGCTGAACGGGAAAGGAATTCCACCTGGGCGAATGCCGCGGCCCGATTCAGCCTGCCCCGCTACAGGCAGCTCAGCGATTACATGAGCGGTTTTTTCGCCCTCAGGCCGGCGCGCTGTCTGCCCTTTGTGCGCCAGGTGGATGTGAATGGGTTCAAGTTCCTCTATGAGCTCCTGGCCCTCAGCCGGGGCCAGTTGCGGATCGGGGAGGTGCCACTGCAGTTTCAACCGAGGATCAGCGGTGAATCGAAACTGAATCTTGCCGTGGTGTGGGATCTGGGAATTTCAATCCTCCACACCCTGCTGCTGCGCAGCGTGCCGCGGCGAGCCCTCAGCTTTGGCCTGGTGGGGGCCACGGGAATCGTCACCCATCTTTTGCTGTTCAGCCTCGGTCGGAACCTGTTAGGCCTGGGCTTTGAGCAGGCGCAGATCCTTGCTGTCGTTTGCGCCGCATCCACCAATTTTCTGATCAATAACGTGCTGACCTTTCGCACTCAGCAACTCAAGGGTTTCAGACTCGTGGTGGGGCTGATTCGTTTTCTCATGGTTACCTCCCTTGGCATGGTGGCCAACGTGGGTGTTTCCTCCGCTTTTTATCACCGCATCAGCCATCAACCCTTGCTGGCTCTTCTTGCTGGAATCGCTGTCGATTTCGTCTGGAAATACGCGGCTTCATCGAAGTTTGTCTGGAATACGCCCTGAATCCCTGCCGCGCCCCCTCCTCTCGGCCGAGGAGGCAACCAGCGCCGTAGGTTGTCCTCCGGCCGTCGACAGGATTCCATGCAGCAGCGGAGCCTGAAGACCTCGCTCCGGCCGGGGGCGCGGCCCCTTCTGAGCCAGCCTCAGGCCATCGGGTTGGCCTCGCTGCTCTGGCTGGCCCTGCTCTGTTGGCTGGCCTTCTTCAACGGGCTGGGCACGCTCGGACTGATGGACAAGACCGAGGCCCTCTTCGTGGAGGTGGGCCATCAAATGCTCCAACGGGACGACTGGGTAACGCCCTGGTGGAACGGCAGGACCTTCTTCGACTACCCCGTCTGGGGGTACTGGATGGTGGCCTTGAGCTTCCGGATCTTCGGCATCTCGCCCTGGGCGGCCAGGCTTCCCGTGGCCCTAGCGGCCAGCGCCGTGGTGGTGGCCGCCTTTCTGCTGCTCTGGCAGCTGGCGCCATCCCGTGAAACGCAGCGCTCCCGCTGGATGCGGGCGGCCCTCGGGGCCGGCGTGCTGGCCACCTCGCCGGGCTGGATCGGCTGGGGCCGAAGCTCCACCACCGACATGTTTCTCGCCAGCGCCATCAGCCTGGCCCTGTTCAGTTTTCTGCTGGCCCATCGGTTGCCTGAGCGCAGCCCCGGTCTTCCGGTGGCCCGGATCCTGATGGCGGTGTTCGCCGGCATCGCCGTTCTGGCGAAGGGGCCGGTGGGTCTTCTCCTGCCACTTCTCGTGGTGGGAGCGTTCCTTGGCATCAGCCGCGGTTGGGACCGCTGGCTACGGCCGGTCCCCCTGCTGGCGATGACGGCGCTGTTTCTCGGCGTGGTGATGCCCTGGTACAGCGCAGCCACCCAGGTCAATGGTCAGGCGTTCCTGGGAGGTTTCCTCGCCTTCAGCAATGTGCAACGGTTCACCACCGTGCTCTACGCCCACCCTGGCCCGCCCTGGTTCTACCTCCCCTGGTTGTTGCTGCTGCTGTTGCCGTGGTCGCTCTATCTCCCCGTGGCACTGACCCACCTGGAACTTGCCGATCGGCGGCGTTGGCAAGACCTCCTGGTGGGTCAGATCAACCACGACCCGGTGCCCCTGTTCCTGTTGCTCTGGCTTGTGGTGGTGGTGGGCTTCTTCTCGGCGGCCGCCACGAAATTGCCCGGCTACATCCTGCCGGCCATTCCTGCAGGAGCCCTGCTGGTGGCATTGGGATTGCGCCCCTTCGATGGGTCCGCTCCTCGCGGAATGGGATACCGACTGAGCGGCTGGGTGGAAGCCTTGCTACTCGCGATCCTGGCGGGGGCCGCAGCCCTTGCCCCCCGCTGGGCCGCCTCCGATCCGGCCCATCCCCAGTTCGGTGCCGCCTTGGCCGGCTCCGGACTACCAACGCTTCTGGCCCTACTGCTCGCGCTGACGGCGGCGGCCTTGGTGGTGACACTCCTGGGCTGGCCGGCCGGAGCCAGGTGGTTTGCCCTCCCCTCCCTGGCGGGATTTCTGGCGATCCTCACGCTGGTGGTGCCAGCTCTGGCGTCCTTGATCGATCGGGAGCGGCAGCTGCCCCTGCGGGACCTGGCAACCACGGCCCGCGCCCAGGCCCTGCCGGGCGAGCCCCTCTGGGTCGTGGGCACCAAGCGCTACAGCACCGTGTTCTATGCGGCCGAAACGGCGGCCTTCGTTGGCGATCGCCAGGGGATCCTCGAGCGCCGTCGGAGGGATCCAACCTCCCTCGGTCTGGGGCCCGCCAGCGGCTCGGTACGGCTGTTTGGTGACCGCGCCGACCTCGTTGCCCTCAGACTCACTCCGGGCCAGATCGAGCGTCTGGACCGCCGCGGCCAGCAGGAACTCTGGCGCGTCCCCCTCGCCGCCTTCGATCCGCGATGACCCCACCGCTTCGATTCCGCGACTTGGTAGTGGCGGGGACATCCATCCTGCTGCTGCTCCTGCTGGCAAGGCTGGTGGGCGGCCCGGAACCACCGGAGCTGGATGATGAGATTCTCACCTGGCTCGGAGCCCACATCCAGGGTCCGATCCGCCTATTCCTCCTGCAGGTGTACCGCATGAGCGGCGTGGGCTTCACCGGAATGCTGGTGCTGGCTGCACTGGTGTATCTGATGCTGAAGCGCTGGTGGCATGACCTGGTCTTTCTGGCGCTGGCCACCGGCGGCACTCTCGCCATCGTGGACATCTGGCTCAAACCCTTGTTCGATCGTGCCCGGCCCCACGCCAAGCTGCTCGTGGTGGATGGGCGCAGCTTCCCGAGCGGCCATGCGGCCGGTTCGGTGGCCTTCTATTTCGCGATGGTGGCGATCCTTTCGCTGCACTATCCGCGTCTGCGCTGGCCCCTCACCCTGGCGGCCCTGGCCTGGGTCTCCCTGGTCTGGCTGAGCACCTTGGTGGCTAGGGCCCACTGGCCCAGCGACCTGCTGGCCGGCGGGGCGGTGGGGCTCGCCTGGCTCACGATCTGCCTGGCCTTGTGGCGTGGGGCCTGGCCCCCTGCCGACCGGCAGGCCCACTGAGACCTTGGCCAGGATCTGTGCAGCCCAGTCCCCCCCGCATGGCTTGGGAGTGCGGCGGCAGAGTGGACGCTCACGGCCGCCGATCCTTGCCCCAACCCGCATTCCCCTCCCCCATGGAGAAAGAAGCTCCCTCGGCTTCCCTTCCCCTGCCAGCTGAGCGGCCAGCGACGCCCCGGCTGAGCGCCCTTCGCGGTGAACGAACGGCCCCCGAGCTCCAGCAGAGCGAACGCCAGGAACTGCTTGCGGAGCTGCAGGGAGCCTTGAAGTTGTGCCCATGGTTCACCATCGGCGTGATGGCCCCCACGGCCTCGGAGGCGGTCGAGGCCCTGCGCCGCTGTGAGCAGGCCTTGGGCTGGCCGACCCTTGCCGCCGAAGACCTTGGCGCCGAAGACCTTGGCGCCGCCGCCATGAAGGGTCCCGTTTTTCTCAAGGGGAATCAGCGCACCGGCACCTATCGGATCCGGCAGGAGGAGGGACTGGGGAAGGGTGTGCTGATCAGTGGCCAGAACAGCGAGCAACCGGAACTGGCCGACACCTGGGGCCCCCTGCCCCTGGATCTCCTCTGAGCCGGCGGTGGTTCCCATCAGCTCATCACGGTCCTCGCAGCAGGGAGCCGTCGCAACGCAGCGGGTCCGTAGGCTGATTGGCTGTTATCCGGCGGCTGCGGCCGCCCCTTCCGGGTCCCGATGACCAGCCCCACCGGCGTTGTTTCCCCTTCCGGTCCGCGCACCCTGCGGATCGCCTCCCGACGCAGCCAGCTGGCCATGGTCCAGACCCACTGGGTCCGCGATCAACTGCAGGGGGCCCACCCCGCCCTCAGCATCAGCATCGAGGCCATGGCCACCCAGGGCGACAAGATCCTGGATGTGGCCCTGGCCAAGATCGGTGACAAGGGCCTGTTCACCAAGGAATTGGAGGCTCAGATGCTGGTGGACCAAGCCGACATCGCCGTCCACAGCCTCAAGGATCTCCCCACCAACCTGCCGCAGGGCCTGATGCTCGGCTGTATCACCGAGCGGGAGGATCCCGCCGATGCCCTGGTGGTGCACGCCAAACACCAGGACAAGACTCTCGCCACCCTGCCGGAGGGGGCGGTGGTGGGCACCAGTTCCCTGAGGCGCCTGGCCCAGTTGCGCCATCACTACCCCCATCTTGCGTTCAAGGATGTGCGGGGCAACGTGATCACCCGGCTCGAGAAACTCGACAGCGGCGACTACGACTGTTTGATTCTGGCGGCCGCCGGCCTGGGCCGGCTGGGCCTGGGCGATCGCATCCATGAATGGATCGACCCTGCCATCTCCCTCCATGCGGTGGGACAGGGGGCCCTGGGCATCGAGTGCCGCGAAGGCGATGCCACCGTGCTGGAACTGATCCAGGTGCTGGAGCACAAGCCCACGGCCTTGCGCTGTCGGGCCGAACGGGCCTTCCTGCGGGAGCTGGAGGGGGGCTGCCAGGTGCCGATCGGCGTGAACAGCCGCTTCAGCGCTCCTGAGTCGGGAGGCGATCTGGTGCTCACCGGCATGGTGGCCAGCCTCGATGGTCTGCGCCTGATCCGCGATGAGGTGAGCGGTGCCCAGGAGGACCCCGAGGCCCTTGGCATCACGCTGGCCCGCAGATTGCGGGAGCAGGGTGCCGGAACGATCCTGGAGGAGATCTTTGCCAGCGTCCGCCCCGAAGCCTGAATCTGCCTTGGCGGCGGGAGCCCAAGCAGGCCCACTCCCGAGCAGGCCCCGTCCGTTCCAGTGGAATCTGCTGGCCTGGGCGGCCTTGGTCGGAACCCTCACGGGGTTCACGATCGTGGGTTTCCACCTGTTGCTGGGCTTCATCAACAACTTCCTATACGGACCCTTCGTGGAGGGGCTCCTGGAGATCGCCCGATCCCCGATCGCCACGGCAACCCCCAACGCCGCCATCGACCTGCCCCCGCTCGATGCGGAAAATGCCACGCCGCTGAAGTCGTTGCTGCAGCTCGGACTCGATGGCATCGGCTTCCTGGCCCAGCGGGATCCGGTCCCCGCCCCGGCGGGTCCGGCCCTGCCCAGCCCCCCGGATTGGCTGGCCCTCTGGCCGGTGGTGGTGGTGCCCACCCTGGGCGGCCTGGCCGTGGGCCTGCTGCGCTGGCTGAGCGGCAACCTCGGCCCGGGCCTGCCCAGTCTGATGGCGATGGCCGATGGCGCCGTGGCCTCCGCCCCACGGCTCCCCCACCTGCGGATCCTGGCGGCCTCCCTGAGCCTGGGAAGCGGCGCCTCCCTAGGGCCTGAGGGGCCAAGCATCGAGAGTGGCGGCAACCTGGGACTGTGGGTGGCCGAGCGGGGAGGCCTCGTTCCGGAGGCTCGCCGAGCCTTGGTGGCGGCCGGTGTGGCGGCGGGCCTGGCGGCCGGTTTCAAGGCCCCGATCGCGGGCGTGTTCTTTGCTTTTGAGGGGAACTTCAGCGGCACGGTCGGTCGTCCCAGCCTGCGGGCGGTGCTGGTGGCGGCGGTGGCCTCCGCCCTGGTGACCCAGCTCTGCCTTGGGGACGATCCGATCCTGCGGTTGCCGGCCTACGAAGTGCGCTCCCCCTGGGAGCTTCCCCTTTATCTGGGCCTCGGCCTGCTGGCCAGCCTGATGTCGTGGGCGCTGATCCGCTTGATGGCCCTCGGACGCGACCCCCGGCTTCAGAAGCTGGTTGGAACCCTGCCCCCAGGCCTGGTCACGGCCCTGGGTGGTGCCGCCGTGGGCGGAATGGCCCTTCTTTTTCCTCAGGTGCTGGGAGTGGGCTACGACACGATCGAGGCCCTGTTGGGCAGTGACGGTGGCATCCCCCTGATCACCCTGTTGCTGCTGATCGGCGTGAAGCTTGTGGCCACGGCGCTGAGCAATGCCACCGGCTTCGTGGGGGGTGGTTTCGCTCCGGCCCTGGTGCTGGGTGCGGTGCTGGGGAACGCCTATGGCCAGCTCCTCGGGGAGGGTGGCTTGCATCTTCCCGTGGCCGAACCCCCCGCCTACGCCATGGTGGGCATGGCGGCGGTGCTCGCCGGCAGCGCCCGCGCCCCGCTCACCGCCCTGCTGCTGCTGTTCGAACTCACCCGCGACATCCGCATCGTGCTACCCCTGATGGCCGCAGCTGGCCTGAGTGCGGCCCTGGTGGAGCGCTGGCAGGGCTTCGACAACGCCGGATTGGTGGGCACCGATCCAATCGAAGAGCGACGTCGAGCCAGCCTTGCATCGCTTTCGGTGCGCGAGGCTTTCGAACCCACGGCGCCGCTGGTGCTGCCCTCGGACACCCTCGCCACGGATGCCCTGGCCCAACTGGTTCAGGCCCACGTCCATGCCCTGCTGGTGATGGAGGAGGACCAAGTGATCGGTCTGGTGAGCTTGCAGGATCTTCAACGCGGCCTCTCCGCGGCCGAGGGGCGAACCGAAAGCCTCTTGCTGGGAGCGTGCCGCCGAGGAGAGCTCGTTTGGCTGCCGGGGAGCGCACGGCTTGATCGACTCGAAGACCAACTTCTGCCGGCAGGCCTGCGTCAGATCCCGGTGTTTTCAGTGGAGGACGGCTCCGGTGGCTACCTTCCCAAAGGAGTGCCCCCAGGCGGATTGCCGCTTTCAGCCCTCCAGGGGGTGGCCAGCCGGGACGGGCTGGCCTGGGCGCTCGCCCGCCAGCTTCAGCAGCGTCCCTTGGAAAAATCAGCGACCAAGGTTTCGGCCACAGGATCGGACTGAACCAAGAGTTTCAGAATCCGATCGAGATCCAGCTGGGACAGCTCCCCGTCTTGGCACCACTTCAGCGATGTGCTGTTGAGGGGATCCGTGGTGCGTGGGTGACCTGTCTGAGGCATAGGAGGGGAGCTGTCGCTGATCAGCGTCCATGGGGAGATCGACACATTAAGGGCAGGGGAGGGGTTGCCACCTGGCCTCAGGGTTGATCTGCAGATTGTTTTCAACCTTTGCTGCAGCAACGCGGCAGCGATGCCCTCAGGGCTTCACTTCAACGGGTGTGCCCACATCCACCTGGTCGAACAGCGCACGCACGTGGGGACCCAGCATCCGCACGCAACCATGGGTCACCGCCGCACCCTGGTGAACCGCCCAGGCCCAGGCCGGGGGGGTGCCGTGGATCCCGAACTGGTCCTTGCTGGTGGCATGGAACCCCATCCAGCGATCACCCAGGGGACCGTTGGGACCGATGGTGGGGTTGTTCTTGCCGCTCTTGGTGCTCTGGTATTGGGGATTGGTCACCTTGTTGCGAATGCTGAACAGGCCCTTGGGGGTGGGAGTTGCGGAATCACCGATCGCCACGGGCCACTTGCCGAGCACCTTGCTGCCTTCCCAGAGGCTGATCGTGCGCTTGCCCAGTTCCAGCACGATCTTTCGATTGCTGGTGGCCACGGCCGCAGCGGTGGTGGCGGCGGGAGGCACCACCGGAATAGCGGGCTGCCGCGGAGCCGGAGCGGCTCCAGCGCGGCGGGTGGGGGTGGCCTCGATCGTTGGGAGGCTCGGCAAAGGGGGCGGCGGTTCGATCGCCCGTGCCCCGGTGGTGAGACCAGTCAGGGAGATAGTGCTAATGGCCAGGAGAGCGGCGACGGTGCGGTTCTTCATGGCGAAGCGGCGTTCGGAGCGGCGAGTGGAAAGTTCAGGGGAGAAGACGAGGGATTGACCAGATCCCCATGCCGAACGGGCGGCTGGGAGTTCCGGTCGTGCCCCATCAATCAACCAACCTAGCCTCGATGGTGTTGGTATAGCGTGCCTCGCACTCCTTGATGATGCGGACAGCTTCCAAACTGCCTTCGAAACCGTTCACGCGGCAGGTGCCGGGTTTCTTGAGGTCCTTGTAGTGCTCCCAGTAGTACTGGGTTTCCTTGAGCCAGTGAGCACCGAGCTGCTCATAGGAGGTGATGTGATCCATGCGCTTGTCATCCGCCAGCACAGCGATCACCTTGTCGTCGACCTCACCGCCATCATCGAATTTCATGATGCCGATGATGCGGGCCTCCACCAGCGAGCCGGGCACCAGCGGTTCGGTCACGCCCACGATCTCGATGTCGAGGGGATCACCATCCTCGTCCCAGGTGCGGGGGATGCAGCCGTAGGCGAAGGGATAGGCGAGGGAGGAGTAGCCGACCCGATCGAGCTTGAGGTGGCCGGTTTCGGTGATCAGCTCGTATTTGTTGATCGTGTTGGAGTTGAGCTCCACGATCGCGTTGAGCCGCAGCTCGGCCTCATCGGCGAAGGCCGGCAACACGTGCAGCAGGTTCAGCATCGTGCGGCTGGGGGCGTGGTCGATGTTCGCCATGGGAAAGCGTTGCGCTTAGGCATCTTAAGGAGAGCCCCTTCGGCGGCTCTTTGGCGTGGAGCAAAGCGGGAGTCCCTCCGCGGCCTCAGGCCTCAGCGAGCAGCCGATTCACCTTCTCCTCGAGGTAGCCCAGGAAGGGCTCGGCGCTGAGCGGTGCGCCGCTGACGCGCCTCACCAGCTCATCCCCGCTTACCGAGCGGCCCAGGGGCCAGACCTGCTCGGCCAGCCAGCTCCGCAGCCTGGCTTCCTCACCGGTGGCCACCAAGCTTTCGATCGGGCCCAACTGGGTCTGCAGGGTTTCGGACAACTGGGCACTGATCAGATGGCCCAGGGCATAGGAGGGGAAGTAGCCGAACAGCCCCTCGGCCCAGTGGATGTCCTGGAGACAGCCCTCGCGGTCATTGGGCGTCGTCAGTCCCAACAACTCCAGCATGCGGCGATTCCACGTCGCTGGCAGCTCCACCACCGGCAGTTCTTCCTCAAGCAGAGCCTGTTCCAACTCGAAGCGCAGCACGATGTGCAGGCAGTAGCTGAGTTCATCGGCCTCCACCCGGATCAGGCCCGGCCGCAGGGGGTTAAGACCACGCCAGAACCCGTGGGCGCCCCCCCAGGGATCCGCCCCGAGGGCCTCCACGAAGCGGGGTTGCCAGCGGGCCGCGAAGGCCTGCCCTCGAGCCACACGACACTCCCAGAAGAGGGACTGGCTCTCGTGCACCCCCATGGAGGTGGCCTCACCGAGGGGCCAGGGAAAATAGTGGTCGCCCTGGCGGGGCAGTCCCTGCTCGTAGAGCGAATGGCCCCATTCGTGGGCCGTGGCCAGGAAGGCGGAGAAGGGTTGCCCCTCCACCACGCGGGTGGTGATCCGGAAGTCATCCGGACCCACCGTGCAGGAAAAGGGGTGGGCCGAACGGGAACGCTGGCAACGGCCTGGGTCGTACCCCCAGCTGTCCAGGAGTTGGCTGCAGAGGCTCTCCTGAATCGATTCCGGCAGGGCCACCGCCTCCGGGGGAGACGGTGCGGCGCCCTTCACCCGCTCGAGCAGGGCTGGAATGCGCTCCTGGAGGGGGTGAAATAGCTCCTGCAGGCGGGCCTTGCTGATCTCCGGCTCGAAGGGTTGGGCCAGGGTCTCCCAGGGGCTGCGAGAAATGGGTTCGGCTGTGGCCAACTGGGAGGCCTGCTCGCGCCGCAGACCGATCAGATCGGCGAGAGCGGGGGCGAAGGAGGGGAAGTCGTTGCTGCGGCGTGCCTCTTGCCAGAGAGCATTCCCGCGCGACTGCGCCTTGGCCAGCTGGGCCACCAGGATGGGATCCAGGCAACGCTGGCGTTCCAGTTCCAGCCGCAGCAAGTCCAGATTGCGGCGGCTCCCCTCGGAGGATTCGGGGCTGAGCTCCGATTCCGCCGCCGCCACCAGGTCGGCGTAGGCATCACTGCTCTGGCGCTGGTGGAGCTGGGTGGCGAGAAGGGCCAGCTGCTCCCCGCGCCAGGCGGCTCCCGCGGCCGGCATCACGGTGTTCTGGTCGTAATACAGGGCACTGCTGATCGAACCCAGCAGGCGGGTCTGGTGCAGATGGTCCCTCAGGCGCTGGTGGGCGGATCCCGGCTCGGCCATGGGACACAACGGCAGTGAATGCCAGCTTGGCGCCCCGGCCCGACGGCTCGCGGTGGATTGGGCCGGGGCGGGTGAGCGTCGGCTAGGCGGACCGGGGCAGGGTCAGTTCCTCCATCGCGGCGCGATTCGGCATTCGGAGCCAGGCTGGAGATGGGCCCTCCGCGGGGATACCGCTATGTCACATCGCCGCCTCCGGCCCGTGGGTGGCCCCAGGGCCATGAGCCGGAGTCGATGCAGCCACCCGGCAACGGGCCGAAGCGCTGGGGGGGCCATGGCGCTTGGTTTGATGCTGGGGTTGACAGCACTTTTGGGAGGAGCAAGGCCCGCCGAGGCCGCAAGCCTGGAGGACATCCGCCAGCTCGAGCTTCTAATCAACGCCACCGGCGTCGTGACCCAGGTCTCCGACCAGTGCCCTGCCAACCATGCGGGCTTCTACGAACGCGACAACGAAGGCCGCCATCGCCTGGTGCTTTGTCGCAACGTGGTGAACCTGGCGGATGTGGAGGCGGTGTGGGAGGTGATGGCCCACGAATCCACTCACATCATGCAGGCCTGTACCGGCAGCACCGCCATCGCCGATGAATCCATGCCCCGCACCTACCGGGAACTGCGCACACGGGCGCCCCACGACGCCAAGTTGATCGACTTCGGATACCCAAGCAGCGACCAGCGGCTGGAGGCGGAGGCCTTCTGGATGGAGCTCCAGGACCCCCAGACTGTGATCAACCTGGTTCGCACGCTCTGTGCGGCTGGCCTCCGGCGCCCCTGAGAACCCAGAGGGTGGTCCGGGGTCCCGCAGCTGAGGGTGCTCAGCTGGCCTTAGGTAGAACAGCCGGCCAGTTGTGGGTCTTTTTCCAGCCACCTGGGCCACCCTCAATCCCAGTGCAACACCATCGACACGGCACCTTCCAGGCTCCGTTTCACGGGGCAGCCCTCACCGGCACGGCGCAGCAGATCCCGCTGCGGCGCCTCCAGGCCCGCCGGCAGGCTGATCCACACCGTGAGCTGTTCGATGCGGCGCACGCCCGTGCCCGTCATCGTCTTCTCCACCCGGGCCTCGCTTCCCTCGATGGCGAGGCCATAACGCTCCGCCGTGATGCCCATGATCGTGAGGATGCAGGTGGCCAGGGCGGTGGCCACCAGATCGGTGGGGGAGAAGGCCTCGCCGCGGCCCTGGTTGTCGAGCGGGGCATCGGTGAGGAGCTCAGCAGCGGAGGGATCGTGAACCGCCTGGCAGCGCAGCTGGCCTTCGTAGCGGCAGGTCATGGTGGTCATGGGGCCCATGGCGGGAGATCCCCATGCTGATCGCCCATCGCGGCACGACAAGCTGCTGGGGGTGCAGACATGGCTGCCGCGGCCCCCACCGCGGGCATGACTGCCGAAGCCTTCAGCCTCCCACCAGTTCAAGCTCCTCAAGAAGGCGGCGCTGAGCCCGGGCGGAAACGAAGCGATGGGCCGCCTGGGCGCCGCTGATTGCCACCGGCGGCACCCCAATCCCGGGGAAAACACCGGCACCACAGAGCACCAGGCCCTCGATCGGGGTGGAACCGCCGGGAAAGGGCCCGCGATCGGCAGGCCAGGACGGGCCGTAACTGCCCTGATGCACCCGCAGCCACTGTCGGTGACTCAGGGGGGTGCCCTGAAGTTCCAGCACAACCCGCTCGCGCCAGTCGGGGAGCAGCTGCTTGAAGACGTGATGGAACACCGAACAACGCTCCCGCTTCAGCGCCTCGTAGGCGGGGGTGCCCCGCTCTAGATCCTTCCAGATCTCCCAGGGTTCATTGGCCGGCGTGTAGCCATGCAGCACCTGGTGTCCGGCCGGAGCCAGGGAGGGATCGAGGCGCGAGGGCATCGAGAGCACCACCATGTTGCGCTCGGCCCCGATGCCTCTCTGCCAATCGCCCACCCATACGGTGTGAACGGGCAGATCGGCGAGCTCCTCGCCGCCGCGTAGGCCCAGGTGCCAATGCAGAAAGCTGGCGCAGGCCGGGGTGCTGGCCTGGCGATGGCGCCAACGCTCCGGCACCGCTTCTCTGGGAAGCAGCGCGAGGGTGTCCCAGGGGCTGGCACTACAGATCACACCCCGGCCGGCGCGGAGAGTGGTGCCACCGGCTTCCGGGGCGAGCCGCACCCCTACGGCCCGGCCACCCTCCAGCAAAATCCGCTCCACCGGCGCCCCGGTCCGCACCCTTCCGCCGTGGCGTTCGATGCCGCGCACCAGGGCGGCCGCCACCGCGGCACTGCCACCGACGGGGTAATCGAGGCAGGCATCGGGTTCGAACCACTCGCCAAACAACGTGGCCATCGCGGCGGCGCTGGTGTGGTCGATCCCCAGGCCTGAGATCAGGAAGCACAGGAGTTCCACCCAGTGCAGCAGGAAGGGATCGCGCAGGTGGCGTCGGGCCAGCGGGCCGAAGGCACCGCCCAGGGCCGCTAGCTGGGGAGCACGGCCCAGCAGCTGCAGGCCGGCGCCGCCGCCGAGGGTGAGCGCACTTCCGAGCCCAGGCCGCAGGGCCAGGAGCGGTAGGGAACGGGCAGCGCGGCAGAGGGGCTCGATCGCCAACAGGAAACCATGCCATTCGTCCGCCACGGCGGGGCCCCGCAGCTCCCGCAGCACGGCCAGGAAGGGTTCCATCCCCACCCCCACCCGGAGCCGACCCTCCGGCAGCAGCAGATCCCAATGGTGGTAGTGCACCACCGGCACCGATTCCCCCACCGCCCGCAGCACTTGCGTGAGGGGATTGGTCGAGGGCCAGCGACCAAGTCCACTCCAGAGGGAGGGCCCCGACTCGAACTGAAATCCCCGCCGGCTGAAGCCGTGGGCGGCGCCTCCGGGAACGCTGTGGGCCTCGAGCACCAGCACCCCAAGGCCATGGCGGGCAGCGATGGCGGCGGCGCAGAGGCCCCCAAGGCCGGCGCCGATCACGATCAGGTCAGGATCGGGGGGCAACGCTCCCGGAGTTGCTTCGGCGCTCATCAGGGTCGTGGAAGTGCGGGACGGTGGTGGCCTGGAAGCCACCATTTGCCCTGGCGTTGGAGCGGCTGGAGGCCAAGCCTCGGGGGGCGGAATGGAGGACGACAAAGGGAACGCCGCAACCCACCGATCGGCGCCAGCCAAGGGAAAGGCTGAACGTTCACGGCTGTAAAAGGGGAGCTACGCGGGCCACCGCGGTTCGCTCCTGGTCGGCGGAACCGGCCGGTGGAGCGACCCCATTGACGAGCTGGGTGCCGGCGCCAGGAGCAACCTCACAACGCCCACCGCGAACCGCGCAGAGCTGCTCAATGCTGGGGCGACCTGTGATCCGGAGCCGTGCCGAGGCCCAGAGGGCATAGAGGGCGTTGATCAGAGGCGCCAGCAGGGGCCAGCCGGTAGGGGCATAGAGCCAGCCCAGGCCGATCAGCGCGTAGGCGCGGCGAAAGACATCCACATCCAGAAGCACCTCGCCGTTGGCCCCGAGGGCATGGATGCGGCCCATGGCCTCGCGATAAGTGACGCCGCCATGGGCCGCCGGTTCGTAATCGGCGGCGTCGATGTCCACAAAGGCGAGCCGAGGCGCCCCCGGATGGCGACGGAGGTCACGCTGCTTGAGGAAGCGAACCTCCCGAACACAGAGGGGACAGCCGCCGTCGTAGAGGATTGTGAGATCAGCCATGGCGTGACCCTAGGCAGAAGCGCAGCGCTGATGGGAAGCCCTGATGGGGAGCGCTCAACGGGCCCCTTCACGGCCCATCGAGCGCTGGCTCCCCGCCAAAGGCGAGCGTGACGGACGGAGCCACGGCAGCCGCCCGCCATTCACGCGGTGAAGAGTGCCAACCCCGTCAGGGGTTGCCAGTCTTCACGCAGGATCCACCCGTCCCGATGCTGCGCCAGAGCCTCCATACCCTCAGTTTCCAGACCAGCGGCGAGGGCTTCAACGACCTCACCGCCGCCCTCGACCGGGAGATCAGCGCCAGCGGATTGAAGAACGGCTTAGCCACCCTCGCTTCGTTGCATACGAGCTGCAGCCTCACCATCAACGAGAACGCCGATCCCCGCGTGCTGGAGGATCTCTCCACCTTTCTGCGGGCCCTGGTGCCGGCGGAGGGCGTGAAGTCCCTGAGTGGCCGGGGCGAGCTGCGGCCCTGGCGCCACGACGACGAAGGCCCCGACGACATGCCGGCCCACATTCGCACCGCCCTCACAGCCACCAGCCTGAGCCTGAGTTTCCAGGCGGGGCGGTTACTTCTCGGCACCTGGCAGGCGGTTTACCTCTGGGAACATCGGGCCCGGCCCCACCGACGCCAGCTCAGCCTGCATCTGATCGGGGAGTGAGGGGGCGGTTGCGAGAGGCATCGAACTGGTTGCGCCGGTGAGGGCGGGATCAGGCATGGTTGAGGGCCAATCGCTCGCCACCACCATGACCGCCCAGCCGCTCAGCTCCACGGACATCGCCCAGCTGCCCGAGCAACTCCCCGCCTGGACCCTGAAGGAAGGCAAACTCCACCGCGAACTGCGCTTCGCCGATTTCTCCGAGGCCTTCGGGTTCATGACCCGGGTGGCCCTGGCCGCGGAACAGCTGAACCACCACCCCGAATGGAGCAACGTCTGGAATCGGGTGGTGATCAACCTCACCACCCACGACTGCGGCGGCCTCTCCAACCTCGATCTGGAGCTGGCCGAGCGGATCGACGCGCTGGCAGGCCAGCTGGGGTCCTGAGACCGGCGGGATTCCAAAGGTCCGATCACCGAGGTCGCCAGCACGAAGCGTCAGACGGCGGGAGCACAGTGATCCCGACTTGGGTCAGCATCTCCACAAAAATCAGGCATGAATGCCTACCCCCTGAACCCTGCAGATGGGGCAAGACTGAAGGCATCGAACCGGAGGCACCAGCGATGGATGACACGCCACCCAATCGGGCTCCAGGAGTGCGCTGACCGCAGGCCCCTGCTCCAACAGTCTTGTTTCAATCTGCGGTTTCCAGGTTCCAGCAGCGAACCACCCGATGCGCCGTCCCAGGTGCCCCCGGGTTTTTGGAAGCCGATTCCATCGATGTCATGGCCCCAGGTGCCGCCTTCTGCAGCTCCGATCCCCAACCCATCCTTTTGATCACCAAAATCACGAAAACCTGACGCTTCTTGATGGTTGTCGCATGGTTGCCGAACTGGAACCTCGTGCTGGTTCGGCCCCATCACCCATCCCGGCCCGCTGGGCCTCCGTCGCATCAGATCAGACCAGAACCACCCGGATCACGACCCACCACCCAGCCACCAACGCCAGCCAGCCCGGCCGGCGGCCATCGGGAGGGCACCGTGCCGCTGAAGCCCGATCCATCAAGGATCGGGCTTCTTCATGGCGAATTCATGGCGCAATCCTGCCGTTCGTTGTCGGGCCCGGCCCAGCGACCCCTACGGCACGGGCAAGGACGCTTTTGACGCCCGCCCTCAGGCCAGGGATCCGCTGCAACTGGATCCCGCCCCGGCGGTACAGCCAAAGCAGTGCCCCCCCACCCGGATCGGCCCACCGCAGGGGTCCCAGTCCAGCAAATCCCTCAGATGGCGTGGCGCTGGCAGGCCCAGCTCCAGCTGCTGGTTGAAATCACAGTCGTGGAGCCTGCCCTGCCAGTCCACACTCAGCAGGTTGCGGCACATCACGCCGGCGAGATTCTCCTGGCGGTGGTGGAGGCGCAGCAACCGGTCGTAGCGCTCCAGGCCCTCCGGACCCAGCGCCTGGGCGAACCGTTGGATCGGCATGTTCGTGAGGGCCAGCAGCCGGCTGAACACCACGCCATGGTCCTGGGCCAGAACCCGGCGATAGTCCTCCTCCAACTGCCGCTGGGGCGGCGGCAACACCGCACCCTGGGGGTTGAACACCAGGTCCAGCTCCAGACCCGAACCTGGCTGGCCGTAGCCGTGGCGATTGAGTTCCCGCAGGCCGGCGATGCTGCGGTCGAACACGCCGCCCCCCCGCTGGCGGTCCACGTTGTCCGCCAGATAACAGGGCAGCGACGCCACCACATGCACCCCCTGCTCGGCCAGAAAGGCGGCCAGCCCCTCCTGGCCCTTCTCCTGGAGGATGGTGAGGTTGCAGCGATCGATCACCTCCACCCCCAGGGTCCGGACCTGGCCCACCAGGCTCCGGAACAGAGGATGGAGTTCGGGGGCTCCACCGGTGAGATCGAGGCAGGAGAGCTGGCGGGCCTGCAGCACGGCCGGGATGAGCGCCACCGTGGCGGCCTCCATGCTTTCGGTGCGGTTCGGACCTGCCGCCACATGGCAGTGGCTGCAGGCCTGGTTGCAGCGGTAGCCCAGGTTCACCTGCAGGGTGGAGAGAACCCCGCGCTGGAGAGCGGGAAACTCCATGGTCAGCCGGGTGTCGTGCCCGGGGTCTGCAGCCTGAATCGCGCTGACAGGGGCAGGGTTGATGATCGACATCCTGAGGCGGAACCGCTGGCCGGGTTCGAGGCTAGGGGGCCGCAACCGGCAGACCCAGGAAGACCCATGGATGCGGCTGGATGCCGTGAAACGGGGCTGATCGGAGCAGGCTTGGTCCACGGGACCAGCAGGCCCAGCGAAGGTGGAGGATGGATGGATTCCGATCGCTTCCATGGCCCGCTTCCTGCTGGTGCTGAACTCCAGGTCCCCCCTGGACACCACAGACCTAATCGCGGGAATGGGCCCGATGCTCGACGAACTCGGCGCGGAGGTCGACCACCGCACGCCGGCCCACCTCAGCGCCATGCTCAGCGGTTCCGAGAACCTGCGGCTGCAGCTGTTCGCCGATGTGCAGTCCAAGCTGGAAAGCCGGGTTCTGGAGGTGGTGCTGATGAGCCGGGAGGCCATGGGCCGCGGCGCTCCGCTGACGCGGGAACGCTTCGAGCGCTTAGTGGAACTGGCGATCACCACGATGCCCCACCTGAGCCCGGTGTTCCGCTCCGATCGGGATGGCCCCATGCCGATCGGTAGTTGATGCCATGACCTCGATCCTTACGCTCAGCCCGGCCCCCGGGCCCCTCCCCCAGGCCGACCTGCTCGATCCCCCTCGGGGCTATCGGCTTCTGGCCTGGATCGGCTTGCTGGCGAACGTGCTCGTGATCCCGGCCGGAATCTTCACGATCCTGCGGGATCCCCTCTGGCGGATCCCCAACATTGCCGTGGGGGCGGGGGCCGTTCTCCCCTGCGCCGTGGTGGGTCTGGTGGCCTGCATCGCCCTGCTGCGCTGGCGGCACTGGGGGGTGGTGCTGGCGATCGTGGCCCTCTCCCTGAGCCTGGCGATCGCCTTGCCCTACGGGATTGTGCGGCTGGTGATGGTGGAGCCGGGCCGGCTTGCCCTGGCTCTGGCCTTCCCGTTGCTGCTTGCCGCCCAGGCGTCAGCCCTGGTCTTCTGGTGCCGACCAGCCGTGCGCCAGTACCTGCGCTGAGTCCCGCCGATCGAGATCGAGCACAAAAGGCATCCTAAGTTGTGACGACGGTGACAGTCAGCAGCTGGCACAACCTCCAACATGGTTTCATGCTCAGCGTGCGTTCGATGGCTGTCCCTGTTCCGCCCCAGTCCGTCATCAAGGGCTCCAGCGGTCTTGGTCTTTCGGGCACGGCTATGCGTCCCAACCAGCGGGTCTACCGGCTTGTGGACCACCGGGGTGACCCCCATCCCGTGCTCGATGACCTCTACGACACCCTGGAGGCCGCCTGGGCGGAAGCCCTTTCTTGGTGGCAAGGCGAACGGGGAACCTCGGTGCCGCCGGTGGGCATCGGCGTGGAGGTGAGCACCGGCAGTGGGGCTTGGCGCACCCTGCGGCACCCAGAGGCCTGAATCCTGCTCCAGCCCGGAGCCGTCAGGCTTGCCCGGCCCACCCTCAGCGCCTTCACCAAGTGGTGGTCTGGTAGATCCGCAGGGTGCCTATGCCTACCGGGCTTCCCTGGGGATCCGGACCAGCCGGGTAGGCCACAACCTGGAAGAGATAGGTGTCGGCCTGCATCGGATTCGTCCAGGGCACCACCGACACGGTCACGGTGCTGCCCGGCGGTACCGGCTCCGGAAACTCCAGGGTCATGGTGCGGGTGTCGTCGTTGAACCGGGCCTTCACGGGCACCGGGCGCCCCTCGCGCCGCGGCCTGCCAAGAAAGGCACGGGTGCGAGCCAGCAGGAAGGGAAATTGTCGATCAACCCCGCGGATCTGCTGGAACGTGAAGCCAGCGAGGGAGGCTCCAGCCTCAGGATCCAGATTCAATGTGAAGTAGTACTCAGGCAACGGCTGTCCGACCGTGGTGTAGTAACTCACCAGGTCGACCTGCCAGGGGGCCTTCACGAACACTGTGGAGCCGGCCACCTCAAGGGCCCTGGCCGGTGCGCCTGGCAGGGGCAGAAGCCAGGTCATCGGCTGGGCCGATGACGGTGGAGCCGGTTCGGTAGACGCCTGGGGCGCAGGCTCTCGCAAGCGAGGCCATGGGGGTGAAGCCGAGGCGACAGCTGCCACGCCGATGACGACTGCGATCCAGGCTGGGGGCCAGCGCATCAGCAGGAGGAACCACGGACCAGAGGCAACCTAGGCAGCCAGCTCCCGGCTCGCCAAGAGGAAGGGCTGGGGATCCTGATCGCGGCGATGGTGCAGCGGCAGGGGATCGCCGGGGGCCGAGGAATCGACTGGATCGAGGGCGGCGGTGTGGAGAAGCGCTTGCCGCAGCCTGCGGGCGGCGTGGAGCGGCATGTCCCGCGGAACGCTGATGCGCTGGGCCAGGCTTCGCAGCCCTGCCGCGCTCCCTCCGGGGGGGGGACAGGCTTGGCCGCTGATCAGCAGGGTGAGGGCACAGCGCAGGGCCGTGTCAAACAACTCGCCATCCCCGTAGCGGGCCACCAGGGTGGGCCGGTGCCGCAGCACCCGGGCCAGGGCCACTGCCGCCGCATCGGCAGGCTCGCGCTGGCTGGTTTCTGGGTCGGCGCCACCGGGTGCGGAGATCGGCCAGGGGCCTTGGTCAATCTGGGCGGCTAGGAGGCGCTGGGGCTTTGAACCGCTGGCATGGCAGCCGCCCATCTGGGGCGGCAGGTCATGGGCGTGGGTATGGAAATCACTCTGGGTGGCCAGGTAAGCGGGACGCTCCTCAAGGGCCCGGAACCAGCGGTCGATGGCTGGATGCCGGCGGCGCAGAACATAGCCCTTGTAGTAGGCCAGGCTTGCCCCCATCCGTTCCACATAGGGCACGAACACCAGATCAGCCGTGCTGATCTCCCCCAGCAGGAACGGTCCAGACGTGGCCGCCAGGGCCTCGGCCATGGCGGCGGCCATCCGATCGAAGGCCTGGGCGGCCTGATCTTCAGCGCTGGGCCCCGGATGCGGCACACACAGCCACTGGCACCAGGCCCGGAACAGCAGCCGCTCCAGCTGCCGCAGCGGCAGGACCTGCGGATCCCCCATCGCGAGCCGTAGCGGCCCGAACGCCCCCTCCAGGGCCAAAAGAATGGAATCGCTCTCCGTGATGATTTGCCCATCCAGCTCCAGCGCTGGCAACATCCCGGATGGCACCAACCGGCGGTACCAGCTCTCCTTCTGCCCATAGCAGAACATCGTGACCTTGCGAATTCGATAAGGAATTTCCTTTTCCTCCAGCCATAGCCACACCTTTTGGCAATAGGGACACCAGGCGTGGTGATCGCGGTAGAGGGTCACCCGCACGGAGGATTCGCTCTGGCCGAACAGGCGAAGGCTGGCCTGGGCGCTTGCGGGGCCGTGGATGCGATCGGGTTCCGGCGCCGCCCATGCCTGAAAATCTTCCCAGCAGGTGATCGGGGCGCCGGATGGAGCTGCCGGGGGGATTCCCCATGGGGCCTCGGCAAGGTGATCTGCGGGCAACGAACCGGCCAAGTGGAATGGTCCTCAGTTTTTGGCGATCTTGGCGGAGCCACGGCAGGAGCGGGGGGATTCGGGAAGCGCTGCGATTCACCCGCGCTGAAAGGGTTCGCTGTGAATCCGCGTCATCATTTCTCGAGGCTGTAACGATTGCTACGGGCCCCTTCCCCGCCACAGCGGAAGGTATCTCGGTGAACGCTGAGGTTTCTCCCCTTCATGGCTTTCGTCCCTTTGGTCAGCGGTGGATCGACACCGCTACGTGTTTTTGACCGATGGCGCAAGAGATTTCTTGCCGGTGTGCAGGATCCCCAGTTGCGTCGCTCCGCCTTTGTGATGATGGCCATCGCAGCTGGCTTGGCACCGCTCATGGCGGGTGCCGCCCACGCCGCGCTGCCAAAGGCTGTCAACGATGGCGCCGACACCCTGCTGATGCTGATCGGCTCGGCCTTGGTGCTGCTGATGACCCCAGGTCTGGCCTTCTTCTACGGCGGCTTCACCCGCTCGAAGAACGTGCTCAACACCATGATGATGAGCTTCTTCCTGATGGGGCTCATCGGGGTGCTCTGGGTGGTGATCGGCTACAGCCTCGCCTTCGACAGCGGCTTCAAGAGTCCCTTCATCGGTGGCCTCGGATCGATGTGGATGAATGGGGTTGGTGGTGAATTCGGCGATGCCCCCCTAGCCGACGGCTTCAACCTTTCTGCTTCCTCCTTTGCCCTCTTTCAGGGCATGTTTGCGATCATCACCCCGGCCCTCATCTCGGGTGCCATCGTTGAACGGGTCAGCTTTAAGGCTTGGTTCTGGTTCTGCACGCTCTGGAGCCTACTGATCTATTCCCCGATGGCCAAAATGGTCTGGGGCGGTGGTTTCCTCGGCCCCTTCGGCAGCGTTGGAGCCATCGATTTTGCCGGTGGCACCGTGGTTCACATCGCCTCTGGCGTGGCGGCCTTGGTCGCCGCTGCAATCATCGGCGAGCGCACCACCTGGCCCGCTAGCAAACGACCTCCCCACAATGTGCCCTTCATCCTTCTGGGTGCAGGCCTGCTCTGGTTCGGCTGGTTCGGTTTCAATGGTGCCAGCATGTTCGCCGCCAAGACCGCCGGCTACCCCTTCCTCACCACCACCACCTCGGCCTCAGCCGGTTTACTGGCATGGTGCTTGATTGAATGGTTTAAGGACGGCAAGCCCACCGCCGTGGGGGCTGCCACCGGTGCTGTGGCCGGGCTTGTTGGTATAACACCCGCGGCCGGTTTCGTTTACATGCCCCAATCAATCCTGATCGGTGCGCTAACGGCCATAGCCTGTTTTATCGCAGTTCAGATCAAGTCTGCGATCAAGTTCGACGACTCCCTCGACACCTTCATGGTTCACGGAGTTGGCGGCACCGTCGGTGCCCTGCTCACTGGTATTCTTGCTGCGAAGACCTTGGTATCAGCCGACTACTTCCCTCTCTCCGCCAAGATTATGGAGGAGGGAGGCAATTTCGGCCTGTTCTTAGCCCAATTCAAGGCTGTGCTGTTCTCCTACGGTTTCGTAGGTCTTGGCACTGCCTTGATTCTCTGGTTCCTGAAGCTGTTTATGCCACTGCGCGTGAGCGAACAGGATGAAGAGCGGGGCCTCGATTACGTGGCTCACGGGGAAGAAGCCTACGATCCCATGACCAACTGAGGCTGAGACACCCATGAAAATGATTACAGCGCTTGTGCGTCCCTCGAAGGTTGATGCGGTCAAGACCGCCCTGGTTGCCCTCGACATCGTCGGCATGACCGTGAGTGAAGTGCGCGGATTCGGCCGCCAAAAGGGCCAGGTGGAGCGCTACCGTGGCAACGAATTCACTGTGGATTTTCTACAGAAATCCAAGATTGTTGTTGTCGTCGACGACAGCAAGGTTGAGCCCGCTATTCAAGCGATCACGGAATCCGCCCGCACGGGCGAGATCGGTGATGGCAAGATCTTCGTGAGTCCCGTAGAAACTGCCATTCGGATCCGCACCGGCGATCGCGGCGAATCAGCTCTCTGAATTCGGTGTAGATCAGCCTCCGCAAGCCCCCTTCTGCTGGGGGCTTTTTTATTGTTTGCTCACCTGTATCACAACGATTTAATCGGATCTTTGTTGAGAATCCCGGATATTCTGAATCAAGACGCCAAGAAAAGTGGAAGAATCAACCAGAATTGGCTCATTTAAACTCATGCCAACATAATGCGCCCGCATCACCTCATCGGACCACAATAACTTCGCTTGTCGTTCCACGACTTGGTAGCCAGCGTGTTGGTGTAGACGCAGGGTGCATGGTATGCCAACAGGGATTTTTTCGTAAGTCAGGATGCAAGCTCCGCGGGTGCTGATGTCCCATAGGAGTCCGTGATAGGTGTGGGTGGGTGTGATCAATTCCGCAGTGATGCGAACGTTGAGCACCGGAACCGAATAGCGTGGTTCACGGCGTGCAATCAACCGTTTTGCTGGCTCGGGCTTGGGTTTCCGGTGGGACCACAGGTTCATCTAATGATCTCGCGATCTCAACAAATCGCTATGTCCTCTATCTAAAATATACTCGGCCCCGCTCCCCGGCCATCGGCTGCTGCGTGCGCGTCAGCACAGAATGTCACCAACGTGGCAACCCCTGCCCCCCTGCCCTCCAACCCCCGTGCCGACCCCCACAGCCCAGGACCATGTCGATCTGCTCGTGATTGGGGCGGGGTCCGGTGGCCTGGCCGCCGCCAAGAGGGCCGCGTCCCATGGGGCCAGGGTGGCGATCATCGAGGGCGATCGGGTTGGTGGAACCTGTGTGATCCGGGGCTGTGTGCCCAAGAAACTGCTGGTTTACGGCGCCGCCTATCGCCAGTGGCTCGCCGATGCTCCCAGCTATGGCTGGTTGCCTCTGCAGGGGGAAGGGCTGCGCTGCGACCCAAGCCTGTTGCTCGCGGCGGTGCGGGCCGAGGTGGATCGCCTCCAAGCTCTCCACCTCGGCTTTCTCGAGAAGGCTGGGGTGCAACTGGTGAGCGGCTGGGGACGCTTTCTCGACGATCACACCGTGGAGGTGCGCGACTCCCGGGGAGAAGGGCTTCTGCTGCGGGGGGAGCGGATCCTGATCGCGGTCGGCGGGCGTCCCGTGCGCCCTCCGATCCCGGGCGCCGATCTCGGCTGGATCAGCGACGACCTTTTTGAGCTCCAGGAACTGCCGAAGCGGGTGGTGGTGGTGGGAGGGGGATTCATCGCCTGTGAATGCGCCGGCATCCTCCACGGCCTGGGCGTGGAGGTGATTCAGATCGTTCGCGGGCAGCGGATCT
>Ga0209401_1000408_pt1 | contig 29249 bp, 15 predicted proteins | sample M_140807_MF_Meta_FD_187318 | JGI IMG/M metagenome (GOLD analysis project Ga0209401, IMG submission 187318) | Freshwater microbial communities from Lake Montjoie, Canada to study carbon cycling - M_140807_MF_MetaG (SPAdes) (version 2) | ecosystem: Environmental > Aquatic > Freshwater > Lake... | reverse complement strand
ACCTGCCGAAGCCTGTTCTTTACTTACCAGCCCCAATTTCTCCAAAAACTTCAGGCTCTCCTCCTCGATCTTGGCTTTCACGATCTTCCCTTTCTCCCCCTCCTTACTCGATTGCGGGGAGTGCGGTGCATCGGGAAACACAACCAATTCACACGAATTCCCATTCGCTTTCATTTTATCCGTGAAAGCCTGCGAGTTCTCGAACTTCACCGTCTCGTCCGCCGTTCCATGAAACACCAGAGTGGGCGGCATCTTCACAGGCATCCGACCTGTCACCGAAAGGTTGTTTGCCCGAGCCTCATCATTCCCGAAACGTTTCGGCCCCCCATACCCATTCGTTCCAGTATCTGTCACCGGCCAGAGAAGGATAAGCCCCGCCGGAGCGGGGTTCGGCACGGGATAGGAGGCCGTCTCGGGCGTCACAGGATCTTGGATTGCAGTCCATCCAGCCACATGTCCTCCTGCTGAAGAGCCCTGTACCACAATCTTTGCCGGATCGATTCCCAACTCTCCCGCATGATCCTGAATCCAACGCACGGCGGCCCGTCCGTCCGCCACGCAATCTTCAGGCTTGGCATCAAACCGTTTGCGGGTGCGATAGTCGGGAGCTACTCCCACCATTCCGTATTTCGCCGCCCACTTCGCATAGGTGATGCTCTTGGATGGCATTCCACTGCTCCATCCTCCTCCGAAAAAAGTGACCCAACAGGCTCTCTTGTCGGTCGCTTTCCAATCCATTGGTTTTACTAAATGAAGCCGGAGCTCCACATCGCCCACCTTTTTAAAAACAAAGGGATCCGATCCGGGCAAGTTTAGAGGAGTGACTTCATTCGTATCAGCTGGATTTACGGCTACGGGCAGATTGGTCTCTGCCCACCCACACGCAAAAATTGCACAGCAAACAAGGGGAACTGCTCTCAGAGAAAAACTCATACGAAGAGAATATCTGCGACGGATTCCTTCCGCAAAATGAAATCGTGATTCCAGCCAGCAGCGTCACTCGGCCGAACCGAAAAGACTCTTAACTTACTTTGCGGCGAAGGAGACGAGCCATCACCAACCCACCCAATCCAAACATCATCAAGGATCCGGTCGACGGTTCAGGAATAGCCATCAAGTTGAGCGTGGTTCCTGCTGCGCCAACCTCAACTCTCCATTCGGTCACGAGGGATGGTGTTCCAGCATTGAATGCGGTTGCATTAATATTGAAGTAATCTGATACATTCGCGCCAGCGGTCAAAAGAGTGCCACCAGTACCCAAAAGTGAACCTGCCTGAGCAATAACCCATTCGCGATTTGTTGAACTGGTCAAATCGAAGCTTGGAAGACTATTCAAAACCAAGTTCATTTTCGCACTAGAACTAAGAGCACTCATATCAAGCGCCCCACTGACGGAGAACAGATCCCAGTTGGTGCCTGCCAAAGCTAAAGAGGCATTACTATCGATCTCCCAACTGTAGGTCGACCCTGCCTGCCATATAGAGGAAGCGGCCGTCAAGGTCCCAGGACTGTTGCCAGGCTTTAAGAATGAACCTCTCGCGAGCGTGACCGCACCCACCGATCCCGATCCACTTAAGCTACCTCCGTCGTTCACCAACACGGTTCCAGTATTTAAGAGGGATCCAGTCACCGCCAGTGTCCCTGCGTTGATCCTGGTTGTTCCCGTATAGGTGTTTGCCCCACCCAACACTTGCGTTCCGTCCCCAGTTTTAGTTACGGCAAGAGCACCCGTAATCTCCCCACGATTATTCAAGGCCCCCGATCCGAAGGTAGTCGTAATACCACTACTTGAACCAATAGTGAGGGTGGCCGCGCCCGCCGACGTGACCGTGTTTTTTGTGGTTTGATCAACAGTCGAAATCGCCGACTCGAGCCCTTTGATCTCCTGGCTTCGACCATCGAGATCAAAGGTGGCAGTTGTGCCTGCAACAGTACTACTTCCAGACGCACCAAGCTTTAGAAGCGAGCCAGTGGGTAGACGGTTGTCGCCGACGGCGAGTTTCAAGGTTCCGTTATTAACTGCCGTCATTCCGGTATAAGTGCTCACACCACCCAGAATCAAAGTCCCTGTTTCCGACTTAGTCAACTTTCCTACAGCACCTGATTTGTCAGCAATTACTCCATTGATAGTGGTGACCCCAGTCCCAACGGTGCCTATCCCACCATTGGCACTAAGAAATATACTTTTATCGGCAGCGAACGTGGACGTAACCCCCGCTGTCCCAAGGTTATCGCTGGCTAACGTCACCTTTTCGTCCAACGTAATACTTGTTGTATTGCCAAAGGCTCCGCTACCGTTCCATATTGTTTTGCCATTCACGATGGTGACCGGCCCGCTGAAAGTATTGGCCGTATTTCCAATGAACGTTTCCCCTAAACCTGCACCGGTGATAGTTAGCCCGCCCCCCACACCAGAAATAACACCGGAATAGACGCGCTTACCAGTCTGCGTATTATTAATCGTGCGGGTTGCACCTCCCAGTGACACGGTGCCGGAGTAGGTAGCAGTGCCTGTACCACTATTCTCAAAATCACCGCCTATGGTTATCGCAGAGTTCGCAAAAGCTCTTGTCCCCGTAGATTGAATATTTCCACCGTTAATGTTCAACGCAGCATTCGCTCCGCCCAAAGAGTTGTTCCCAGTTACAATCACCGTCCCTGCACCTAACGTGAAACTACTTCCAGCAGCTAGTGCGTTAGCTTGGGCTGCAATGTTCCATGTTCCCGATCCACTTTTTGTAATGATTTGAGCCGCCGCTGTCGTCCATCCTTGACCAGTCCAAGTAAGAGTTTTTCCTGCCGCGACATCTACAGTGCTTCCCCCTGTTTTAAAACTCAGCGTGCCTCCTTGGGTAACCGTTGTATCAGTATTAACTGTAATGTTTCCAACCGTCGTCGTTGCAAATGTTGCCACGGCAGCAGCTGACCCGCCAAACACTACATCATTACTTGCAGCCCAAGCGCTAGTAAAAGGTCCGCTAGCACTGCTTCCCCATACAGTACCCGTCCAAGTCCCAGTTGTTCCGGCCTGGTTCCAATACTGTGTTGCTGCTTTTGCGTTATACGCACTTGTCGAGATCAGGGCAGCTAAGATGAACGCAAATAAACCCCGATGATTTTTTTCTAAAGCCATATTAGAGTTGGAATAATTTTTGCTCATACTATTTGGACTCCTCGGAATGAACTCTGTTCAAACAAAATTTGCCTCTTTGAGGATATATATACTCTTTAGAGCTATATAAAACTTTGAATGTGCAGTTAGTCATACAGGAAAATCTGCTACAACTTTCGAAAAAAGCAAATGGTTTTTAGCGGTAAAATAAATAACTATTTTATGATTATAAATTGTTGAACAATAATGTTTTATATTATTTATGAGCACCTAGACTTGTTAAAAGCTTATCCTTTTTGGGATAAATCTAAGATTCGGCGGCTTATTTTTTATGTAGTATAAAAGTAATATTAAAATGGCAGATGCCCTCGAGGGGCTATTCTATAGACAACGAAATCCCAAACCAACCGCTCAGCTCACAAACTGAATCGAATCAAAACAGCCGTTGCCGGCAGAACCTCAATTTTTACCTTCTCCTTCTTCCTGTCGGCCCCTTGCGCCCAAGGCTGCCAACTCCCCCGCCACTCCCCATTCTCCCTAATCTCCTCTCCTCCCACCCTCACCCCACCCACCTGCGTAATATCCCCATCTCTCTGACTCATCGTGACCGTCTCCGCCTTCTCCACCAACTTCCCAACCTCAATCTCCACCTCCGCTGCCCTCCCCTTGGGCCCGTACTCCCGATTAATCAAAGTCACATAAAGCACCTTCCCCTGAGCCATCACTCCGTAGGCCACCAGATTCACCTTTTCCTTATTCTTCTCCACCTCCACAGGCAACAGATCTCCGTGCCCACCCAGCTCAAACATCTTGATCCCGTATCCAGGAGGTAAAATCGTGTACCCATTCGCCGAACTGGACAGCGAGGTGTACACGTTCGGCTTATCCGGCCCCACCGTTCCCGGCAACACCTTCTCCCCCGTGTGAAAGTTCAACCCGCTCGCACTGTGATGAGCCCACCAGTACAGATAATCCAAAATCCACAACGAGGCGGAATACGTATCGCTCGCCCCCAACGCCCCGCCCTTGGAAAAACTGCTCCCCTCGTTCATCCGGAATTTTAGCCCGTTCTTCAGCACCGCCGGTACAAAGAGATCGTAAAACGCCTCATACTTCGGATGCCAAGCAGGAGAAAGCATATCATCCCGCGCTTTCACAATATCCTTCACATTCGGACCGTCCCCACCCGGATAGTAGTGCTGACCGATCAATGCCAACATCTCCTTCATCCCAGGCTCCCCCGCCATATCTCTGGCCCAATCGGGATTCCGATCCGTTGCCGTAGGAGCACAAAACTTGGCCGACGGAACATACTCGGGCCGAACAATCACTTCCCGGAACTTTTTCCACTCCGCCAGAAACTCCCCATACTTCATATCCTTGTTCGGCTCATTCCCCAAAATGAAACAGGAAAGCCGATCCCCATACTTTTCGTTCACATACTTGGCGATCTTCGCCGCTGCCTCAGGCGTGTTCTTCTGCAACCGCACACTGTAGATCACCTTCACCCCCGCTTCCTTTGCAAAGGCAAAGAGCGCATCGATGTCCTTCTCATTGGGAATATTGACCGTCGCCCGCTCTGCCGTGTTCCCTCCCACCCTTAAATGCTTGATCCCCAGTGTTTTGAACGCTGTGATCAGGGGCAGATTATCCCCGCGGAAGTAGTGTTTTCCCGTGTTGGTGTTGGGCAACACCATCTTTGTCTCATAGCTCAGCCCACAGAAATCCTCTGGAACTGTCCGAATCGGTTTTTCCATATCCACACGCACGGTAACGGGAGAACCAGCCCAAGCGTGACCCATCAACCCCAAGAAACAAAAAACAGAGCGTAAAAACATATTAAATTTTATCAGCTTCAACCCACCCGCACCACTCTGAAACAGAATTCACAAAGTGGAACTCATCACCGGTAGGGAGGAGAATCCCCCCGCGTAAGCGGGAATCAAAACCTGCGGGACGCAGTGATGAGGATGTGCGAGGGAAGGTTTGAGGGGGCCAACCCCTACGCGTCCATGTTTTGCCCTGAACCTTGTTCATCTAACTCACCGCATGGACGGCTAAGGATAGCCGTCCCTACCAATTCCAAAAAATTCATTAACCGGTAGGGCGGCGAGTCCCCTCGCCGCCTCGCTGATTATTCAGCCCTCCTGTCTCTGGTTACCGCGTAACGTTGACTCTAATGAACAGCTTGCCCGATCCGGTGACCTGCACCTGCTTTTTTAAGAATCCGCTAGGCGTGGTTCCTGTCCCTGCGCTCACCGCTACAGGCGTCGTCCAAGTGACCAGATCGGTGCTGGTCTGGTAGGTCGCAGTCAGGGCCGGGTCATTCACTAGATCGAAGGCGTAGGTCAGTTGATTCCCGTTCATCACCGGGACAGCTGGCACACCGTTGTTCTGCGGCATTCCACTCGCCGAGCCAAAAGCATAGACCAATCCGACCTGTGCTCCGTTGGCCGTTGCGGCATTGAATGGAGTCGCTGAATTCAATCCGTTGTTCAATAAATAAGTGCCATAACCATCGAGACTTGATTGCTCAAGGATCAGATTATTTCCGCTCTTACTCAATGTGTATCCCTCTCTAGCAACCCCATTGACCGTCAAGGATTCCAACACTGGAGTGCCGGTGATTCCTCCGCTGGCAGTCACCAGGGTGTAGGATCTGCCCGACACGGGTGCCGAGGACATGGTGACTCGAACCCTTGAACCTCCTGCAAAATTCAGGCTACCCGTCGTCGTTGCCACCACCGTCTCCTGATCCGGAGGCGTAATGCTCACGTTGGGTCTCTGGGCAAATGAATATCCGGAACCAAGGCTAGTGATGGTGAACCCTACAATCCGACCGTTCGCGATCTGTGCCGTGGCAGTAGCCGCGACGCCATTGGCTATCAGTGAACCATCCAGATTTTGCGGAGCTCCGATCGTTACCGTTGGCGGAACCGTGTATCCGGCAAACGATTTTACTAGGGCGATGCCCTTTAATGGCATGGTCGTAACGTTGCTATCCAAGGAAGCCGTTGCCTCGGAAGGGGCCTGATAGTTAAGTTCCAACGTCGTTCCGCTCGCGAGGCTGATCGAAGAGGAGGAGCTGCCGCTTAGATTCAACTTCCCGCCCTGAACCGAAGTCGCGCCGTTATAGGTGTTAACCGTCACGGCATTATTCGGAGTTACCGTCACCTGGGGAGAACTGAGATAGCCACTCCCACCATTACCAGGGGTAATCGCAGTAATGACCCCGTTGCTGTCTATGGTAGCCGTAGCCGTGGCTTGTACGCCGCCTTCGACCGGTGTCCCATCAGATTTGATGGGGGGCGCAATCGTAACGGTTGGGGTCTCGGTAAACCCCTTTAAAGGGTTGTCACCCAGACCAACACTCGTAACGACACCCCCTGTCAAAACAGCGTTTGCAGAGCCTTGATTCGGTTGATCCGATAACACAAGAGTGCCAGTCCCTGTCTTGGTCAATCCACCCGTACCCGAAGCTCCTTGGAGAACGAGAACCAAGCTGGTGTCATTTTCGAGTCCGTTGGCACCAGTATTCATTGTAGCCGAACGGAATGTCACCATTGGATCGGTTTGGGGACTACTGACAAATGGGGCCGTGCTGGTTCTCCTGTAGGTCAACTTGTATCCGTTGAGATTCAGGGCCCCCAAGCTCATCACATTGTACCCTGCCGGGGAGTTAACGTTAGGTTCAAAATAGTTGACTGTGTTCTGCTGAAGAGAAAGCAGGTTGGCGATGCTGAATCCCGAATAGGATTGGCCAGCGTTTCCCGCGGCCTTTGAGACCCAGAGGCTTCCCCCGTTCATCACAATCGGTCCGCTACCCATCCCAGCGTTTGCACTTCCGTTGAAGGCAAGGGTTCCCTCATTCACCATATACCCGCCGATGACCGTTGAGGCCGAGCCGATGATGGTCAAGGTCCCAGGCCCTGTCTTGGTCAGGACGGAATTTGCCGCAGTGACAATGTCCGTCCCAACCATTTTTTCAATCCGCACCGTTCTATTATTGTCCACCGAGATCGTCGACGGCGCTGAAATAGTCACTTGCCCAGATGTGCCACCATTCGCATTCAGGGTGAGATCAGCTTGAGCGGTCAACGTGCCACCCCCCAGATTCACTTTAGGTCTTTCTTTCAAATTGCCGGAACCGTTGGCTCCATATCCAAGCGCGGCCGCATTCTGAACAATCAGATTACCGCCCAAAAGGTTGATGGAAAAACTTGAGTTGAGATTTCCAAACGGTGATTCGGAATTCCCAATCACCGTTCCGGCGTTGAGAGTGAACCCGCCGGTGAATGCGTTCACCCCGGTCAGGGTCAGCGTGTTGGCTCCGGTTTTCGTGAAGCCCCCCCCTAAGCCGGAAATTGCGCCGGATATGGTCATATCCGCGCTGGAAGCGTTGATCGTATTGAGAGCCCCGGTGAGGGTAACTGTGCCATCGATCGTCACCGGCGTGGAGCTACTGTTGACGATCGATCCTCCCGAAAGGGTGAATCTCTCAAGCGCAGGAGAAAACCCAAAAAGATCGAGGGTTCCACTAACCGTCGTGGCCCCAGTGGCGTTGCCCAGAGCCGCAGCGTTGCCCAATTTCAAATTCGCGCCGGCACCCACCGTGGTTGCACCGGAATAAGTATTGGCCGCGTTGAAGAGAGTTGTCCCCGTACTGGTTACGGCGACCGTGCCGACAACTGTGCCCACGTTTCCACCATTCCCGATCGGACCGCCGACGGTAAAGTCTCCGGTACCGCCAAGTGTGACTGTCCTATTGCTAGCTGAGTCACTGCCGGTGCAGTCAAACCCACCGCCGAGAACGATCGAGCCACCGGCAACGGAACTCCATGTAGCATTTCCTCCGTTATTTACCACCTTGTTGGCGAAAGTGATGGCGGACGTCGAATTATTGACGATGCTCGCACTGTTACCGACCGTCAAAGTTCCGCCGGAAAACTGATACGCAGGGGAGCCTGCATTGAAAATAAGGCCGGCGATGGAACTCCCACTAACTGGCACTTCCACCGCACTTCCACCGCTTCCCAAAACCGCCACATCGCCCGCGAAATTGAATACTGGAGCGAGGGTGGCCACAGCTCCGTCATAGTTCCATGAACTCGCAAGCGTCCAATCCGTCCCAGTTCCATTCCAAGAGTAGTTAGCGACCTTGATGGGAAGCGTGATGGGAGTCGACGATCCCGCAGCGTTTACTGCCGTCAAGGTTACATCCACGGACTGTCCCAGCGTTGTCGCAGAACCGATAATTTTGCCTTCCGACAAAGACAATCCCGCAGGCAGGTTGGCCGCCGTATAGGTGATCGGTGCATCCCCGTTTGCTGTTAGGGTATAGAGGGGGCTCAGCGCCGTGTAAGAAGATAAATATTTAGCCACAACTGGACTGATCGAACTGGTGATCGTAGGAGGAGTGGTTGCCGCGGCCGTAACGTTCACATTGAAGGTCCCGTTGACCGAACCTTGGCTATTGATCCCCGTAAAAGTAAGGGCATATAGACCAGGCGTCACGCTGGAGGAGGGATTAAATGTCGCAGTTCCGCTGGAGCTCAAAGTCGCCCAACTTGGCCAAGTTCCTCCGGTAGTCGTAGCCGAAAAAGTAGGTGTCGGATTCCCGCCATAGCTAATGGTGTTGTTAACCGCCGTCGCCCCAGCCTGAGCCGTGACCGATATAGGATTTGCCGTGAGGGTAGGTTGTGAGAGGGGGGCAGTGGCAGAACTAGCCACATAAATATCGCTCAAAAGAAACTCATAAGTATGGCCAGAGGATCCATTGACCGCAGCGAATTTTCCGACGGCGGACGAAGGAGTCGCTCCTCCGGTGGCGTAAGCGTTATTATTTAGAAAAAGATCGCCCGTTGCGGCACCGGTCGCAAGCGTGTCATTCAAATAAGCAACCCAGGAATTGGCAGCCAATATTACGCTCGAGCCACCTGAGGGAGGAATATAGGAAACGCCGGAGGCACTTTTATTGTACCAGATCTTGACTGTATTTTCACCGGAATTAAGTGAAACGGGACCAGAACCAAGAGACTTGGGTGAATAGAGGGCATCCAACTGATAAAATCTTACCCTAGCTTGTGGAGTTGTAGTGTTGTTGTTGAAATAGAACCTTCCCCAAAGGAAAAAATTGTTGCCGCTAGTGGGCAAAGTCAATCCTGTTGGACCTAAACCTATTTCGATGTAACTCTTATCGACTTGGGAGGGTGTTGGAGTCCCAATCAAAGCAACATTAGCCATCGAGGCAACTGACGTTATTTTGTAAGACAAGTAGCCCACTTGTCGATCTGTTGCGTTGTCGATATCTGTAGATAATTTGTATGCAATTGAAGAATTAGCTGTATTTACAGTAGTGCAAGAATACGGAGACGCTCCCGTTGCAGGTTTATAGGTGCGAAGCTTTTTGGTGGAACTTATACCTGTAACTGTCCAACTAGTTCCTGGGGCTGTAGTTCCTGAGACTGGAATCAACTGTGGGGAAGTTGTGGTATTTAAGGCGCCGTTTTCAGTGGTATATCCGCTTAATGTTTCATTCAGCCAAACTGTTTGCGCTTGGACGGAATTTCCAAACGCACCAACCGTAAGAATCGCCAGTGCCAACCACGATGCGGGTCGGATGGATGAGGTGGAGTTGAATTTCAGGATGGTTTTTTTGTTCATATTTTTGATCTCCTACTAATGGGACATTAATCCTACTATTTCAGACAACCGGCTCACCGCTTTGTTCATATAATTTTCCATCACCATTCTAGGTTTAACAATACAACTTTGCTTACAGTTATCAAGTTCTATTTGCATCTTTATTACTACTTTTGTGCCTATTTTTAACTAAATAGTTATTAATGAAAGCTTTACGATACGATTTTTGAATTATTTTTTGGTTTTACTAGTTAACTAAATTGCTTATTATGGACAACCACAAGGATTTAACCCATGCCAACAACACTTGAAACCATCGCAAAACGTTGCCGTGTATCCAAGGTAACAGTCTCCCTCGCTCTCAGAGATAGCCCCCGTATCTCTTCTTCCATGCGCGCCCGCGTAGCGGAAGTCGCCGCAGAGCTCGGTTACACTCCTAATCCGATGGTTAGCGCCCTAATGACCTCCCTCCGCTCAACCCGAAAAACAAAATTCGTCTGCAATCTCGGCTTTATCACCTCGTTCCCAACACGCGATGGATGGAAGGAAAATCCCTCGTTCGCCCGCTACCTAATCGGCGCCACTGCCCGAGCCACCGCCTTGGGCTACGGAATCGAAACCCTATGGACCGGTGAAAAATCCACGGCCGCCCTTTCCCGCACAATGCACCTCCGTGGCATCCGCGGCCTCCTCCTCGCCCCCCTGCCCACGTACGGAATGCCTCTCTCCCTCTCGTGGGATCCGTTTGCCACCGTCGCCTTCGGCCACACGTTTACCGAAATCCCCGTTCATCGGGTGACGAACAGCCAGTTCCACACTCTCTCCCTCGCGATGGATCAGTGCCAGAAACGCGGACATCGCCGGATCGGTCTGGCCATGCCCAAATTTGTCGACGCCAAGGTGGAAAGCCGCTGGCTCGCGGGCTATCTGGCCTGGCAGTACACCCACCCGAACCTAGCTAAAATTGAGCCCCTTCTCGTCGACCAGTTCGACGAAGCGACCGTCATCGCCTGGATGAAAAAGGAAAAGCCCGATGCCGTCCTCGCCAATCACGGCCCGATCCTAACCTGGATGCGGAAGAACGGATTCCGCGTGCCGGACAACGTTTCCTTCGTCCACCTGAACTGGACCCCAGAAAAAGGGGAACTGAGCGGGACCAACCAGCAACCCGAGGAGATCGGGGCGGCGGCGGTGGATCTCCTAGCCGAACAGATCAATCAAAACCGGCGTGGCATCCCGCAAAAACCCAAAACCATTACCCTCGATAGTATCTGGCACGAAGGCACCACCTGCCCTGATCGAAGGTGATCTCACGCTTGGTAGGGCGATGAATTCCCCTGCGTAAGCAGGCGTCCAATCCATCATGGAATGAGAAACCTGATTGCGCGGGTGCGAAAGCACCCAAGCCCCCGTTCCCGGAGGGCAAACCGCAAAGGTCGGGGGAGGGTTAAGGGGACCAATGGGCGGGGGCAGGTTTTAGGGGGCCAATTCCCTTCGTCGCCTCGCTGAATATTTATCCCTCAATACCGTGCGAGGCGGGCTAAGGACAGCCCGCCCTACCTAGGCCTATTCATAGTTTCCCTTAAGGCCTCGCCATCTTACGGAGTATAGACTGCCTCCAGCTTGAGGAACCGCTTGCTGTCGATTCCCCGCTCCACGCTGTACACCTTTCGCACCAGGCCCGTTCCCAGTCCTGTTTGATCGGCTGCATTGACGACAGAGATAACAGGATCCGTTGCACTCCAAGTCCCACTCAGACTACTCACCGATTTCGGCGTGATGACCAACTTTGAATCATCCGTCCGCACCACCGCCGTCAGGCTCAGCGTGGTCGACGTGATGTTGCTGGTTATTTTTTCAGTAGCGGAGGTCTTGCTGACCGCACCAAAAGCGTACCGACTCACCAAGTCGGAGGTAACTGCCACATTTCCGCTCCAGTTGGCGAAAGTCGTTCCTCCCGGACTCACCGTCAAAATCACACTTACCGGCAGGGCAGCCTCATAGTTGCCGTCACCCGTTTGCGTGGCTGTGAGGGTAGCGGTACCGACCCCCACAATGTTCAGCGTGTTTCCGCTGGTGATTGTCGCCACATTGGAAGCCGAACTGGTCAGCGTCACCGGCAACCCGGAAGAAGAAGAAGCGATTAGCGTCCGTGCGGTATCCCCGACCTTGGCGGTGGCCGGATCCAACCCGAAGGTGATCGTCTGAGGAACCTTGGCTATTCCCACAACCGTGAGAACCACCTGTCCCGCTCCCCCCGTTCCTCCCAAGGCTTGGGATCCAACTGAGGATCCTCTGGCTCCACCACCTCCGCCTCCGGGAGAGCCGCCCTGCGAACCATTACCGTTTCCACTCGAATCTTTTCCGTTACCCCCTGCCCCTCCACCGCTCACTGCAGTTGCACCGAGATAAGAAGTGGCACTTCCTCCCACGCTCAATGTTCCAGCGCTGCCGCCTCCACCTCCTCCCGTGTTTATGGGACTATTTTGTCCGGCCAGACCATTCCCACCCGCAAAAAAGACATCACCCACACTCCCCGCCGAACTTCCAACTCCGCCACTTCCAACGATTGAAGATCCAGAGCTAATCACAGTTTGTCCCCCGGCCCCACCCTTCGCCAAGCAACTGGCGGAAGAGCCGCTTCCGAACGATGAGTCCCCACCCGAAACGGAGGTTAGACTTGGAGAAATCGCACTTACACCGCCAGACCCAATCGAAATGGTATAACTAGCTCCAGGAACAACCGAGACTGAGTTTTTCTTGGCGTAAAACCCACCTGCTCCACCTCCACCAAAGGCATTTCCCGAAACCGGTTTGTAGGCACTCCCGCCCGCTCCGCCCGCACCCCAACACTCCACCTGTACCGCCGTGACATTCGCCGGGCAAACCCAGGTTGTAGAAGCTCCAAAAGTGCTCGAAAGATTTGAAAGGCTCGCCCCAACTTGAATTGTCAAAGTCGCGTACCCAGCTCTGCCCGAACCGTTGGTGGCGGAGACAGTGGCGGTGAACATTCCACTTTCAGTCGGCGTTCCCGTAATTGACCCCGTAGTCGTGTTCACGTTCAACCCCCGAGGCAAACCGGTCGCTCCATAGGTTACCCCGCTGGCGTCAGATGCGATCTGATAACTCACCGGCGAACCGATCACCCCCACCATGTTTAGGTTACTAGTGATCTGCGGAGCCGGAGACATGGAGAAAGAAGCGTTGAAAGATTTCCCCTTGGATCCACTTACATTCACGCTGAGCGTGATCGGATTGTTTCCCGTAACGGTCACACCGGAGTCGGCAGACAAAGTCGCGAGCGAAGCGCGGCCGTTCAGGGTGACCGTGATGGTGCCGGTAGCACTCTGAGTAGGATCGGCCACACCGATTGAAATGGTGTTATAGGTTTCTTTAACGATGACCGAGCACTGCTTGCTCACCGAAATAGAATCTATCGTTCCGCCGTTATCGGGACCTACAGTTTTCGACCAAAAATTCGCCGCCACCAAGCCAAGGATCTGACTCTTTACCGCCTGAATGCCGGGGGTCGTGCTTGTGGGTTCGGTATTGGAAAGAATCGTGACGTCTGGATTGGCCGCATAAGCTTTCACGCTACTCACAGTTCGATTGGGAAGGATTACGTACGCATACTTCGCTCCCGTAGGATTCACACCGTGCTTACTGACGATCTGGAGATAATAATCGGTATAGGTGGCAGCGTCGGAATCGGTCGGGTTGATCGTCGTCCAAGCACCAGACCCAGATACGAATTGCGCCTGTAGGTTGGAAGCTCCCTCCGGAAAGTAGTACCCAGCCACGCCATCCAACGCACACCAGGTTGGAGTCGTACCTGTGCTAACCGTCACGGGGTTAGGCCAGGTCGTTGGTGCAGCGAGAGAATAAGCAGTGTCCGCTATGTTGAACGTCGTCGTGCCCGTCTTGCCAAGCTTGCGATTCTCCACCGTGGTATCCACCTGACCGCCACTGGTGCAGGTAATACCAGTTCCAAGGCACACGATTTCGTCATCCAGCATAAACCAGGATTTTTTGGCATAAAGCTCGGTCCCTGCTGGGTGCTCAGACATTCCAGCCACCCCATAGGCTTTGCCCACCTGAGCACCACCGACCCAACTCTGATCTGTCACGGCATAATCCGGAGTCGCGCTCAGGTCTGCTGTCGTTCCTGGCAGATGATACCAATCGATCGTCGCCCAGTAGGCATCCATGTACTGGGTATCCGGATTCCCCAAATAGAGGTAGGTGACCCCAGCTCCCGTATACCACCCCTTTAAATTGGTCGGCGAAGTGGTGTTGATCTCATAACCACCCACCCGGGTGGAGGACATGCTGAGACCAAAACTGAATGCGGCGCGATGCATGGCCACCCGATCCATGGACGCGAAGTGATATTGGCCCGGTGCCACTTGAGGCGAATCCGCAAACGCCAACAACTGGGTCGCGATATCGGCTGGGGCAAAGGTGGCGACCGAACGAATGTTGGCAATTACCTTGGCTCCGACTTTGGATTCATCCGAAGACGACGAAGCAATCGCACGACCGCGCACCATATCCATCATCGCCCCACGGTACATCAACGGCGCAAAACCATTCGTGATCCATCCATAGAGATTCGAGACCTCAGGGTCGGTGATCGCCCAAGTCGAACTGGCAAGAAGTTTGACCAGAATCGAAATATTCTCCATCAACTCCTGACCATACGAACCTGTGTAGGGAATGTTGTAGTGGAAGATGAAAGAAGCATCGGCATACCATCCATCCCCGCTTGTGACTGGCGTAAAGACGCTGTCGCCAGACCAATCAAGCGGATTCTTGCCGCTCAGATTCCCCTGAGCCTCTTCCAGTAAAAGTCTCCCACTGACAACATAATCGGTCTGGGGATTGACGGGATGACCGGCGGTATTATGCCAAAAACGGGCGACCGTCGTCGTGTTGTTTCCAAGCAGAATTCCTTGAACCGCCGTAGTCAGAGCCACATTGGAAGTGTTCGCCCCCGTCAAAGCACCCCACCAAAAATAGTCTTTGAAGTTCACACTATTGGGTCCGAAATTATAAACCGCTTTAACGTAGTTCGCGATTTGAACCGAGGTTAGCGCACTAGGATTAGAGAGGAGCAGGATCGCCGCGTTGTTCAGCGATTGCGGAGCAGCGATCTCCCAATCGTACCAGTTCGCAAACATCGTGCCCGTTGAGGTGTAGACATTCGAAGTCAACCAATCCAGGCCCCCCGTAATGGCCGCCAGTAAAGATGCGTTTTGGTATAAAGCACACTCGGGTATTGCGTAGGCTTGGGCCATGTATTCCAACCGTTTGAAAGAGTCCGCGATATTTCCCGAGGCAACGTCTGCAGTGACCCCCGTCTGCGCTGCGGGCGGTAGGTCACTCCAAATCGCAACGATCGGAGTCGCACTAAACCCACTCCCGCCTCCACCACTTACCGTAATCGTCGGTGTTGTGGTGTAGCCCGACCCCATACTCGTCACGGTGATAGCCGAGACTTTTCCTGCGGCGATCGTTGCTGTTGCAGTGGCCCCCGTACCCCCTCCCCCGCTGATAGCGACAGTAGGCACACTCGCATAACCCGTACCACCATTCACCACTTTAATTCCCGTCACGGCATAAAGCATCGTCGTTTGATAGCCAGAGGATCGGGCATTAATGCTATCAACTGTTTTTGAGCTTTTTACGTCGTCAATCAGTGTAGTTCGCCACTTCAACCGCAATGCATCGAATTCATCGGTGATCGTCAGCGTCAAAGCTTTCGTTCCCGAACCACCCGAGTTCGTAGCCGAGAGCGTAATAGAAAAAGTTCCCCCAACGGTTGGCGTTCCCGTGATGGCTCCAGTGAAGGTGTTGAAATTCAAACCTGCAGGTAGGGGAGTCGCGTTATAAGAAGTGGGAGAGCCAGAGGCCGTGATGGTGTAACTGAAGGCTGTCCCCTTCTGACCACTCGCCGTGGCCGAGCTGCTGATGACAGGAGCCACCACAGGTGCCACTACGACGAGGGAAACCGATGTTTCGGCATAACTTCCATTTGCATCGGTTAACCGGATGACAACGGGATAAGTTCCGCCGGTGGTGGAGGTTCCGGAAAGAAGTCCACCACTTGTCAGACTGATCCCCGAAGGCAAAGTTCCGACATAAGACCAAACGACAGGTCCAGTGCCGAATGAAGCAGTCAACTGCTGGGAAAAAGCGATCCCCTGAGCAATGCTGTTCACCTGAATTGAATTCGGATAAGTGGCGGCGACAACACCGACTTCCATCCGACGAAGTGGTCGGTTTCCGGCACCGAGAACCTCCACCTCATAGCTGCCGATATCCCGACCCGTCGAGGGTCTTGTTAACCCACGCATATCCAGCGCCCCGTAAGTGGCCACCGTCCCGGCCAGATTATAGGTGGATCCAGTGGTGGAGGTGTCATTAATACTCGGAAGAGCGGATGCTTTTCCAAGCAGAGGACTTGTTCCCGCCGGAATTGTGAGCACATCGTACGTGCCGCTCAGAAGTGGATTATCAGCAGACAAAATGCTAATCACATTCAAACTCGTATTTTCCGAATCCGCGGCATAAATGTCGTCGATATAGAAATCAGCGGCGTTTCCTCCTCCCACGCTGAATCCAAATTTTCCGATGTTTGAAACATTCCCGCCGGAGGCGGTACCAACAGTTGCAGGCAAAGGAGAACCAGTGGCCGAGGGGGAAGCCAACGTATTCCCGAAATACAACACAAATGAATTTGCCCCTAACGTATAGGAAGTTCCCGAAGGGCTCACATAAGAAATTGGCGATGGACTATTATTATACCAGATGCGCACGGTGCTTAGACTGGTTGTATCCGCAGGGATTGAGTTGCCACCGATCTGAGTCACCGCCCCGCCACTGATGTTGCCCGTGTAAATTCTCATCGTCCCAGGATTTGCCTGATAGAAGCGAAGCCCGATGAAATTGTTCACTGCTGTGGAAATTCCGTCACTATTGTTTCCCGACAAACGAACATCCAGATAAGTATTCGCTGCGGTCGTGAAAGTCGGAATACTGGGCGCTTGCTGAAGCTTGAATGAAATAAAGCCGATATTTCTCGGGGTTGCAAAGCCGGTTGATAGAGCGTACTTGGCCTCAACAGATGAGGTGCCGCTCGTTTTATAAAACCTCATCATTTTGCCGCTATTGCCGGACACGGCGCCGGAAGTGCCCGAGCTTGCTCCTATCAAAAGAGATGAAGTGGCCGTACTCAGGGAAGCTCCCAACGCATAAGATTCAAAGTTATCGCTCAACCATGTGGCCCCAAAAAGAGACGCCGCACTACCCAGTTGGGAGGCGGTGGCTGAATAGACATGGTTTCCTGCTGCCCGCCCGCCATGGTCTCTTAATAGCGGACTTCCGTAATCGGCATTTGAGTTTCCAATCACCCCACTCCCGCCGATATCCGAGCTGAAAGCAATCAGGTTGTTGTAAAACTGGGTTCCGTAAACCGGGTAGGTTTCACCGTTGGAATTGTCTAAGGTGATGGCCTTGCAATCAATAAAGCTGTTTCCAAAAATCTGGGCATAGTTTGCCGTTTCATACGCCGCCGCATTCGATCCGTTGATCAATGCAGAAAGGGATCCCGTTTCTGTCCCCCCCGAACCCAGAATCAGGGCTGATCGGATCCCGTCACTGTTGAGCCTGTAAAAATAGTTGTTCGCGATGGTGTGACCAAACCCGAAAGCTCGAACCCCACCCATTCGGGTGTTCCGCGACTCTGTCAGCACGACAGCCCCGCTCGAGTCGTAACTGCCGCCTGCCAAAAAGTAGTTCCCCTGGACGGTGCAGTAATCCCCTTGCCGAAGGGTGAGGGTGCCATAGTTGTTCAAGATCGTGTTGTATCTGTAAATGTTTTTGCGGGACTTGTTTGAGATCATCTCAGGCTCCCCTGTCTGGTCATTGGCTCCGCCATCCACCGCCCAAATCGAATGGTAAAAGACATTCTTTTCAATCGTATTATTAAAATCCAGATCCACAAATTCACTGCTACCAACACGAATTGTTTCCCATCCATTGGACAGGTCAGAGGAAAGCGTGCCATCCGGCGAAGCTGGCAAGCGCGAGTCCCCGCTTTTAGGAATTTTCCGCTCTCCGAAATAGTTGTGGTGAATGGTGTGATATCCGTAGTTGATATCAGCCGTGTCCTTATAAATTGTGATCGTGGCCTGACGGATCGATTTTCTTAATGTGGGATCGGAAACATTGAAGTCGTTGGGATCAAAGTCGCGACCCTGCATCTCGCAATACTGGATCGTATGCCGATACCCATACACAAATAGCCAAGCTCCGTAATGGTCGTTGTTTGCGGTATCCACGGTATCCCGCCCGCAGTAATTGAATTTCAGATGCGAAGCCGTCATAAATCTTGAGCCCGGATTAAATCGGATCAAGTAGGCCACGGAATCATTCCCGCCATAGTCGTTATAGCTTCCCACCTTCTTCATTCCGCTGAGGGGACTAAAAGTAACACCGAAGAATGAAATGCCGGATCCTGAAAAACTGATCTGCGAGATCCCATCTACTGTCACACCACCAGCTGTCGGAACGTAGTTTTGATCGCAGGACAAGATTTGTGCGGGATTATTTTCGGCCTCCGCATCGGTCATCAAACCCGTAATGGTGGCGACCAATCCACCCCAATTTCCCGCCTTCAGATAAACTCGATCCCCCGCTCTCAGTGTCGAAAAATTCGCGCCATTTTTATCCACCAAAGAATTAAACTGGGTTGCGCTATCAACATAATAGTTGGTCGCCATTCCTGCAGGGACCGAAAGAAGTAAAGCAGATGCAACCCAACACGAGGAGAGGAGGAATGAGTTTATCCTCGGACTCCATTTCAAAAATGGAGATGTGATTAGTGCCAAAGCACTACTGGTTGGGTGACTGATCATCTATTGTATAGCCCTAAAGATATATTAAACCGCATATTGCGATTTTCGTTAGATTATTTGTATAATCCGTTAACTAAAAAATAAAGGCCCTCCTAATGGGCCTATTTACAAACCATATAGTATTTGTATTTAGCTACTTACGCCACTTGGTTGGAGCGAGACCAGTCTGCTTCCGAAACCATCTCGAAAAGTAGTTTTGATCCTGAAATCCGGCTTTATCTGCCACGGCCGAAATCCGTATCCCTTTTTGAATATCCAACTCAACAGACCGCAGCAGTTCCCGCGCCCGCCACTGCCCCAAAGTCAGCCCACAAGAGCGCCTTACCAACCGATTCAAATAGTCCTTTTGTAGGCCTACCCGAAGAGCCAGTTCCCTTGGCCCAGGCCATCTGCCCTGCTCATCTGTTTTCCAAACTCTCTCCAGCCTTCGCACCACCGATGACTTGGAAACGATCTCCTCTCTGCCTTTTTCACATGCCTTCCGACATAAATCTAAAACCAGCAGAGCCGCACTACCGGCCGAAAGCTCCAACCCCTGCGATCGCTCCGATCCCATCCCCGCCACTCTCTGCCGCACATCCGCCATCCGCTCTGCAGGAAGAAATCCATGTCGAAATCCCCACCTCCTCGGTCCCTCACCCGTCAAATCCACCACCAGACAGATCGCCCTCCTCGGCCCCGTCTCCCGAAATGCATGTTTTTTACGGGGAGGAATAAAGAAAACGGCTCCTGCTCCCACCGACCACTTTTTCTCATCCACCTGCTGCTCTCCACGCCCACGCAGATACAAAAGCAGCTGCCCATGCCCGTGTGTATGAGGCGCCACCCGATCGAACGGCTGAAGGTGTCGGTTGACCCGAAGCGAACGGATCGACCAGTCCCCGCAGCGCAACTGGAGGTTCCTCAACAGCAAAGGCTGCAACGGAGCCTCTAGGAACGGGCTTTTTCTGGAAATTTTCATTAGGACATAAAATAAAGTCGTTTTTATGCTAAATAAAGCGGTTTCTTCCATCCCTTTTCCATCTGGTTGGGGGTACTGTTTTACCCATGTCCCGACCCGTCATTCTGATCACTGGAGCCAGCCGAGGACTCGGCCGTGGCGTCGCCCTCAGTCTCGCCCCCGAGGGCTATGACCTCGCTATCCACTACGCGTCCAACCGCCAGGCCGCCGAAGAAACAGTGGCTGCCTGCCAGGCTGTAGCCAAAACCAAAGATCAGAAATTTTTGGCCGTCCCCGCCCAACTCGCCTCTTCCGAAGATCGCGCCAGCCTGATGCAGCGGGTTCTCGAGGGCTTCGGACGCCTAGACGCTTTGATCAACAACGCAGGCATCGCTCCCCGTGAAAGAGCCGACCTCCCCGACGCCAAAGAAGACATTTTCGATGAAGTCATCAACGTCAACCTCAAGGGTCCCTACTTCCTCAGCCAACTTGCGGCACGCTACTGGTTGGCCAACCCCGGAAAATCCCTTCTCCCCGGTGGCTATAAACTAATCTTCGTCACCTCGATCTCCGCCAACACCGCATCCGTAAACCGCGGCGAATACTGTATCTCCAAAGCCGGCCTCGCCATGGCCGCCCAACTCTGGGCCACCCGACTCGCCGCCGACGGCGTTCAGGTCATCGAACTCCGTCCCGGCGTGATGGCGACCGATATGACGACCGGCGTGAAGGATAAATACGACAAACTGATCGGCGAAGGCCTCGTCCCGCAAAAACGCTGGGGCAAACCCGAAGATGTCGGCCTCGCCGCTAAAGCGATCTGCCGGGGAGACTTCCCCTTCAGTACCGGAGATGTCATCTACCTCGACGGAGGATTCCACCTGCGCCGACTCTGATTTTATGATTAAAAACGACACCACCCTCACCCCGAAAAGCCTCGAAGCAGCTGCCAAAAAAGTTTTCGAAGCCTCCGCCCCGAAAATCCTCTCTCTCCAAAAACGTTGGAAGGAGTCGGACGGCACCCCTGTCTTCACCATTGAAGGCAAATACACCTCCCGGGGTTGGACCGAGTGGACTGAAGGGTTTGTCTATGGCTCCGCCATTCTCCAGTACGACGCCACTGGCGATGAATCGATGCTCCACATCGGCCGCGAGGGAACGCTCCGCCGCATGGCCGCCCACGTGACCCACATCGGGGTCCATGATCACGGCTTCAACAATGTCAGCACCTACGGAAACCTGCGCCGACTCCTCCGCGAAGGCCGACTCCCCTCCAACGAATGGGAGTCCCACTTCTACGATCTCGCACTCAAAGCTAGCGGCGCCGTCCAAGCCTCCCGTTGGACCCAACTCACTCCTGAACTCGGTTACATCCGTTCTTTTAACGGGCCCCAGTCCCTCTTCTCCGACACCATCCGCTCGCTCCGCGCCCTCAGCCTTGCCCATGTGATGGGTCACCGCCTCATGGGGGAAAACGATGCGAAGATCAATCTTCTCCACCGCTCCCTACAGCACGCCGAGACTACCGCCCGTTACAATGTCTACTACGGCAAGGGCCGCGACACGTACGACGTTCCTGGCCGAGTCGTTCATGAATCGATCTTCAATGTCACGGACGGAGCTTACCGTTGCCCTTCCACCCAGCAGGGCTACTCCGCTTTCACTACCTGGACCCGCGGCCACGCCTGGGTTCTCTGTGGTTTCCCCGAGCAGTACGAGTTCCTCGAACTTCTGCCCGAATCCGAATTTAAGGATTTCGGAGGAAAACAGAAAATTCTCGACCGCTACCTCGAAGTCGCCCGCGTCACCGCCGACTTCTATCTACGCGAAACCCCGACCGACGGCATTCCTTACTGGGATACCGGCGCCCCCGGCCTTGTCCACTTGGGCGACTACCTGAACCGCCCGGCAGAACCTTTCAACGAACACGAACCGGTCGACAGTTCTGCCGCCGCCATCTCGGCCCAAGGACTTCTCCGTCTCGCTAGGATTCTTGAAAAGAAGGGAGACAAAAAAGCCGCCCAAAACTATCTCGCTGCCGGACTCACCACGGCACGGACTCTTTTCTCCGAACCGTATCTCTCCTCCGATCACAAGCACGAAGGTCTGCTCCTTCACACCGTCTATCACCGCCCGAACGGATGGGATCACATTCCCAAAGGCCGTAAGGTTCCTTGTGGCGAAGCCGCCATGTGGGGCGACTACCATCTCCGTGAACTGGCTCTTTACCTGCTCCGCCTTGCCGGCGGAAAACCGTACCTCACCTTTTTTGGAGAAAAACTATGACGATTGCCGATCTCAGCGAAATTCAGGGCCGTACTTACCCGGCCCGCCGTCGCACCCAGAACCTCGTGGGCGGTGTCTCCCCCGTGCAGGCCAAAAACTTTTCCATGGGCAACGTCACCCTCGAACCCAAAGGCGGCCAAGTCCCTTGGCACAATCAGGAACAGGAAGAGGTTTACTTCATCGTCGAAGGCGAAGGCGAAATGTGTCTCGGCGAAGAACGCAAAGCCGTCCGCACGGGCCAAGCGGTCTTCATTCCCTCCAAAGTTTTTCACCAGCTGACCAATACCGGAGACAAGCCCATGCGAATGATCTACGTCTATGGCCCGGCTGGTGATGTCGCTCACTGGAAACAGGAGCTAGAAGGCACCCTTCCGAAAGCAGGCATCGATGTCCCGGCCCTTCCGGCTGGCGCCCAGCCCCAGTGCACGAAAAAACCCTGATCCACTCAAACTCAACCCAAAGGAAAATATGAAAGAACATAAAGTCGGCATCATCATGAACGGCGTCACCGGACGCATGGGAACCAACCAGCACCTCATCCGCTCCATCGTGGCCATCCGCAAACAGGGCGGAGTGCAGATCAAACCAGGCGAAGTGATTATGCCTGACCCTATTCTCGTCGGACGGAGCGAGGAAAAGCTCCGCACCCTCGGTGCGGCGCACGGCATCACCCGCGTCTCCACAGATCTCGACGCCACCCTCAAGGATCCCGCCAATCAGATCTACTTTGATTCCACCCTCACCGGCCAACGCCCGCTGGGCGTACGCAAAGCGATCGCCGCCAAGAAACACATCTATTGCGAAAAGCCTACCGCCACCACCTCCAAGGAAGCCCTCGCCCTCGCCAAGGAAGTCACTGCCGCCGGGTTGAAAAACGGAGTGGTGCAGGACAAATTGTGGCTTCCGGGACTCCTCAAACTTCGTTACCTCATCGACACTGGCTTCTTCGGAAAGATTCTCTCGGTCCGGGGAGAGTTTGGATACTGGGTATTCCCAGGTAAGTTCGAAAAGCTGCAGCGCCCTTCGTGGAACTACCGCAAGGAAGACGACGGCGGAATCATCGTCGACATGCTCTGCCATTGGCAGTACGTGATCCAAAATCTTTTTGGAGAAATCAAATCCCTCTCCTGCTTGGGAGCCACTCACCTGCCCGAGCGTTGGGACGAGAGCGGCAAACCATACAAGTGCACAGCCGATGATTCAGCCTACGCAACCTTCGAACTGAAAAATGGGGTGATCTGCCATTTCAACTCCTCTTGGTGCGTTCGGGTGAAGCGGGACGATCTGCTGACCCTGCAGGTCGACGGGACCGATGGTTCCGCCGTCGCAGGTCTTCGGAACTGCACCGTCCAGGACAACTCCGCCACCCCTCGTTGCCTCTGGAACCCCGATCAGGACAGTCCGGTCGATTATAAGGACGGGTGGATCACCCAACCGACGAATGCGCTCTTCGATAACGCATTCAAAGTGCAGTGGGAACTTTTCCTCCGGCATGTGGTGCTTAACGAACCGTTCCCTTGGTCGCTCCTCGAGGGCGCAAAAGGCGTCCAGCTGGCCGAACTCGGTCTGCAATCCTGGGCAGAACGGCGCTGGCTCGACGTCCCCAAGCTCGGATAAGCTAGACGCTCATGAGCGTTGACCTGACCCACCGTCTGCTCGAAAGCCGACTCGTCCCCGTTGTGGTGATCGAAGACGCGGCGCGGGCCGTGGATCTGGCTCAAACCCTGCTCTCGGCCGGACTCGGAGTCATCGAGATCACTTTCCGGACGGCTGCGGCTGAAGAATCGATCCGCCGAATCGCGAAGGAATGTCCCAAGATGCTGGTGGGAGCGGGCACTCTGCTCGATTCGGATCAGGTTAAGAAGGCGGTTGATGCTGGAGCCCAATTCGGTTTAGCTCCGGGGTTGGATGAAAAAGTCATCCATGCCGCACAAAAAGCAAAACTGACCTTCGTTCCTGGAGTCGTCACTCCCAGCGAGATTCAAAAAGGTCTTTCGCTGGGTTGCCCTATTCAAAAGTTCTTCCCGGCGGAACAGGCGGGTGGAGCCAATTATCTCAAAGCACTCGAAGGACCTTATGGCCACACCGGTGTCCGCTTTATTCCTACAGGCGGGTTGCAGGCCAACAACGTGGGTCCTTACTTGGCCTTGAAATCGGTCGCCGCTCTTGGCGGATCCTGGTTTGTCGACAAGAAGTACATTCAGGGAGCAGAATGGGAAACGATCGGCCGCCTAACGAAGGAAGCGATCCAACTGACCAAAGGAGCCAAATCATGAGCCTTTTTAATCTGAAACCTGCCGAGTCCTGCCGCTTCGATGAAATCTCGATGGGCGAAGTCATGCTACGCTTGGATCCGGGAGAGGGCAGGATTCGCACCGCCCGCTCCTTCCGCGCTTGGGAGGGAGGCGGAGAATATAATGTAGCCCGGGGTTTGCGTCGCTGCTTCGGCCTTCGCACCGCCCTTCTAAGCGCCTTTGCCGATAATGAAGTGGGACGCCTCGTGGAAGATTTCATTCTCCAAGGCGGGGTCGATACCACACTTTTAAAGTGGACTCCATACGACGGGATCGGTCGGACCGTGCGCAACGGCCTAAACTTTACGGAGCGAGGCTTCGGCGTTCGAGGTGCAGTTGGATGCTCGGATCGTGGTCATACTGCCGCCTCCCAATTGAAGCCGGGCGATTTTGATTGGGATCAGATTTTTGGAAAACAGGGCACCCGCTGGTTCCACACGGGAGGAATTTTCGCAGCTCTCAGCGAAAGCACGGCTGATCTGGTCATCGAAGCAACAACTGCCGCTCGGAAGCACGGTGTGATCGTCTCTTACGACCTCAATTATCGGCCCTCTCTTTGGAAGGGAATCGGTGGACAGAAAAAGGCACAGGAAGTGAACAAGAAGATTGCCAAGAATGTAGATGTGATGATCGGAAACGAGGAAGACTTCACCGCCTGTCTCGGACTCCATGTGGAAGGGGCGGACACAAATCTGACTACACTGGAAAAAGACAGTTTCCAAAAGATGATCCAGCAGGCCGCCAAGGAGTATCCGAATTTCAAGGCCATCGCCACAACCCTGCGGTCGGTGAAATCTGCCACCGTCAACGATTGGAGCGCCATTCTCTGGGCTGGGGGAAAGTTTTATGAATCGAAACATCGCCCGAATCTGGAAATCATGGATCGGGTCGGAGGTGGGGATAGCTTTGCTTCCGGCCTCATTTACGGATTTTTGAAATTCGGAGACCCCCAGAAAGCCGTGGAATATGGCGCTGCTCACGGGGCTCTAGCGATGACTACCCCTGGCGATACGTCGATGGCCTCCCTCTCCGAAGTCGAAAAGCTTGTCGGTGGCGGCGGGGCGCGGGTCGACCGCTGACCTCTTTTCGATGAGTCACGCCTCCTCCCCAAGCAAGCCGGCAAAATCCGCAGCAAAAGTTTTCACGGTTGGGACTCTCACGTATACCGCTTTGGGTCTCGCGACCCTGACCTTCTGGCTTCTTTGGGGTGACGTGGCCTGGTCTTTGCGCGACCGCTCCGTTCCCAGCGTCATGCAGCTTCTTTTCCAGAAGTTTGGCGCGTCCAACTTTGTTTCCAGCCTCCTGATCTCAACTCTTCCGTACGCAATGATTCTGCTGATCGGTCCGATTATTAGCTACCGAAGTGATCGACATCGCAGTCGATGGGGCAGACGAATTCCCTTTTTAGCCATTCACATTCCTTTTGTCGTTCTATCTATGATCGCAGTGGCCTTCAGCCCACAGCTCGGCGATTTTCTTCATCAAGGATTGGGCCAATACTCCCCTAGCCTTTCCACATGCACCCTGATCATTATTGGAATGGGTTGGGGCGTGTTCGAACTGGCGACAGTGGTCGCGAATGCAGTCTTCTACGGCCTCATCAATGACGTGGTTCCAAGCTCTCTCCTTGGAAGATTCTACGGGGTTTTTCGCGCAATCAGCCTGATCGCCAGCATTCTCTTTAACTACTATATCTTCGGCAAGGCAGAGCAGCATTTCCCCCTCGTCTTCCTAGGAATCGGTCTCGTGTATGGCCTCAGCTTTACAATGATGTGCCTCAAGGTGAAAGAGGGAGAATATCCACCCCCTCCTCAACCCAAGGAAGGTGGCGGGAATTTCTTTGTCGCTGCCCGTACCTACTTCCACGAATGCTTCAGCAAGCCCTACTACCTCTGGGTGTTCGCTTCGATCGCTCTTCCTTGGATCGCCTTTATCGGCGTGAATCACTTCAGCGTCTACTTCGCCAAAAGTCTGGCGATGGATATGGGATTTTACGGCAAATGTTTGGCCCTGACGTACGGTTGCTCATTGGTTCTCTCCTATCCCCTCGGAATGTTGGCCGATAAGTTTCACCCCCTCCGCACATCCCTCATCGTAATTTCACTTTATGCACTGGTTACAGCAGCAGGAGCGATCTTCTCCACTAATGCGTCGATCTTTTCTGTTTTCTTCATTCTGCACGGGGTTCTTTCAGGCGCTTGGTTCACCAGTTCCGCATCCCTCCCCCTCCGAATGTTCCCGAAGGAGAACTTTTCCCAGTTTTACTCCGCACTCAACATGTTCATTGGACTGGGAATCATGACCTTTGGCCCAATCGTCGGACACCTGATCGATTTCACGCAAAAGTTCTACCGCCTCACCTTCATCGCCTCCTCCACCCTAGCCTTTCTTGCCGTCATTCTCGGGCTCGTAGTCCACTCCAAATTTATGAAGCTGGGCGGTCCGAAGGGCTATACTCCCCCTGCCTAAAAGTTATGAGTCCAACCCTCCAAAACTACGCCCTTATTTAACGAATTTTGCTTCGACCTTGCTTAACCACTCCTGACCACTCGTCTTCCCCCCTTGGCTTTGCACCAATATCTCGATTTTTGAATCAATGATTTGCTGGGCTATTCTTTCCGACTCTTTCCCCTCAATGGGACTATCAAACGTATTATACCAATAAATCGCCTCGACCCCCCTCTTGAGCAACTCGTCAAAGGCCAGATACGAGGCGTTTGCGTCCTTGTAGCTGGTGATAAACCATACGTTACTGCGTCTTCGGAGATCCTCAAAGAGTTCAGGATGTTTTTCTTTTAATCCGGGGTAATCAGAAATGAGATTGCTTCCCCTCACAGCGACCCAATCCAAAGCTTCACCAGTGTTGAAGCGAGCCGCTTTCGGTTTCTCCATCTTGGTCGGTCCACGATACGGCATCTTAGTTTCTTTCTCTTTCTTTTTACCTTCTTCCACTCTTTGATTGAAGTTCGCCAGAGCCTTATCCCAATCCTCCATTCCACCCCCGTTGGTCAAAAAGACGGGGCTATCTGGAAATAGCTTAAAGATTTCCTCGAAGATTCCCGGTAGTCGCCCGGAGCTTTGCGCACCTTTGTTGATACTCACAATCACTCCCAGTTTTTTTGCTTTTACCTCTACCCCAAACAGCTTCATCCCAGACCTTCCCGTTCCCTTTCCTGTCCCCGTGCCTGTTCCCGTACCCGTACCCGTTCCGCCCACACTTCCAGTCAGAGATGTTTTCATATCCTTCGGAATGGCAGGCGCCCAACTTGCTCCCCCGGGCACAGTCATCATTTCAAGCGGAGGAGCCGACTCCTCTGCTGCAGGCGCCTCATCCATCAGATTGGGATCTGCACTCTTCTCCTCCTGAACCATCTCTTCTTCAGGTGGGGCAGGAGGAGTCTGAGCCGTCTCGCTTGGCAAACTCTCCGCGGAAAAAGGCACTCCCCCGACACGACCCTTGAAAAGAGTCACTCCTCCAAATCCGATCAAGAGAAGTCCATGCACCGCGAGGGAAAAGAGAAAGACGATCACAATCGTCTTCTTGAAAAATGCCTTCCAATCCGTTTTTCCTGCCAATCGTCCGCTTCCATCTGTTCTATTTGGCTTCACAGGCGGATAAACAGGAGCACTCACGATAGGAGATTATGCCGACTACGGTTTTAGGTAGTCCAGTTGCAATCGAATCTTCTTCGCCCGAGCCAAATCAACTAACCGGCTTCCCGCCACCTCTTTCGCCTCCTCCAATAAAGGCCCTTTCTCCCCCTCCCTCCTAGCCTCGCCCGCCAAGGCCGTAAGGGCTTTCGATCGATCCTCATCTGTAACTTTATTCCACCAACCATCCTCGTCCCGATAGGACACGTCTCCCACAGGACTCGTAGCCAGGATTTCTGGTGCAGGCAGATGCGCGGTTGCCTCACCTTGCCCCGGTCCCATTTCAACCCAAAAAGATTTTCGCAGATCAAACCCCGCCTTCACCTCATACGTTTGGTTCAGACGAATCACCTTCCGACTCCCCAACCATCGATGTTCCCAATCATAACCCACTTTGATTTTTTTCGCCGCGACAATAACCTCACTACGCGCCGAGGTCTGGCCCCATACCACTTTCATCCCCTCCCGAACCTCCGGGCGAACATGAAGTAGATCCACAAAGACTTCAGCCACTCCCTCCCGAACCCCAGACACAGTCCGAGACGCTATTTTAGAGGGCAGATCCAAACACCCCCGCACCCCGATCCCCAATAAAATGACGATCCCCAGGAATAATGCTGCCGGCCCCCAACCTCCGCGTTTCAATTAAAGGCTCAGCCCCTCGTCCGTCACGGCTCCATGAGACGCATCCGCCACACTGTGGGCAAATTTAGCCAAAACCCCCTTCGTGTAGTTCGGCTTCGGCTTTTTCCATGCCTTCGCCCTTTTTTTCATCTCCGCACCAGAAATATCCAGATCCATCTTTCTGATCTTTGCATCAATCACAATTCGATCTCCATTCTTCACTAGAGCCAAAGGTCCCCCATCATACGCCTCTGGGGTGATATGCCCCACCACAAAACCGTGTGTTCCCCCGGAAAATCTTCCATCTGTGATCAATGCCACATCCTTTCCCAGCCCCTGACCCATAATCGCACTCGTCGGCGCCAACATCTCGCGCATCCCCGGCCCACCCCGCGGCCCCTCATATCGAATCACCACCACATCCCCTTTCTCAATTTTTCCTGCGAGAATCGCTTTCATCGCTTCCTCCTCCGCCCCATACACCTTCGCCCTGCCCTCAAACCGCTCTCCCTCCTTGCCACTAATTTTGGCGACCGCCCCTCCTGGCGCCAAATTCCCTCTCAAAATCACCAAATGACCCGTCTTTTTGATCGGATCTGAAAAAGGACGAATCACCTCCTGCCCTGCAGGATAATCCCCAACATATTTCAAGTTCTCTGCCACCGTCTTGCCTGTCACGGTCATACACTCCCCATGCAACAGACCCCGATCCAGCAACCGCTTCATCAACGGCACCAACCCCCCAATCCTCACCAACTCCGCCATCACAAACTTTCCGCTCG
>Ga0209401_1000407_pt1 | contig 29288 bp, 28 predicted proteins | sample M_140807_MF_Meta_FD_187318 | JGI IMG/M metagenome (GOLD analysis project Ga0209401, IMG submission 187318) | Freshwater microbial communities from Lake Montjoie, Canada to study carbon cycling - M_140807_MF_MetaG (SPAdes) (version 2) | ecosystem: Environmental > Aquatic > Freshwater > Lake... | reverse complement strand
ACATTACCTACTGCTCTGGTTTTTTCATTTTTCGCACGTAATGCAGACATGTCTAACATTTTACCTTGTGCTGTTCTGTATACACTTGCCATACTATTCTCCTTATTTTAAAAATTCATCAACTGATAAATCGTAGTATAAACTATTTATTCTATGAATCCCAATCAAAAACAATATAAAACTAGCAACACTACTTCCTCTACCTACACCCCAAACAATGTTATGTGTTCTCATGGCGTCTACCAAATATTTTAAATACTTTAATAAAGTAAACATGCCTCGGTCTTGGAACAATAATAGTTCTTCCCCTGCACGTTGCAATTCTATTTCGTCTTTACATTGATCCAATACCCATTTAGCAATATCCATAGATAGATATTCTTCTGGCATATGCCATAGATTTTGATTTAATTCATCAAATGAATCAACACTCAGTTTTGGGTCTATGTATTCAATTAATTTGGGTAGGTCATCTACAACTAAAATATCACTTAGCTCAATCTTAGTTTCGGTGTATGCTTGTTTGATTGTACGAAGTGGGTCACGCAAATACAATTCACATAAATCATTTTCGTTCAGTATTATTTGACCATAGATATCAGTACGCATATTGCAATGATACTACATTGTGTTGAAGAAGTCAACTGTTATGGCTTGTCTGATTCCGCTTTTAATTCCAAAATATCTGCGGATTCGGTTTTGTTTACCCATTCTAAACCAATAGATTTCCAATCCACCGCTTTAACCAATTTTACTATTTTTTCTTTTTTGTTGCTTTTTGCAACAGTATTAGCTATTGTGGGTGATTTGTCTAGCCACCAACCCTTTTTGTCAAAGGGATTCAGCATAGCAGTTTCAACATCATAGATGAACTTTACATCATCACTTAATTCGGATTTAAGTTCAATATCATATACACTTAGCCTACCTTCAGTAATGACATTGAATTTTAGTATCAATAACATTGTTATGATTTGGTCATATGGTTCTTCAGGGATAGTGCAAACTTTAAGACCAGCTTTGGTGTAATTATCAATTGCAGTTGTGTCTGTACATTCTACAAAAACACAATCAGATAAAGATTCACCTAAAAAATAAATGATTCTCTCCATCGCAATATTTTGTTCAATTATTGAATCAGTTTCAACTTCCATACCTAGCTTTATTTCATAGATATTCATAATGAATTTTTTTTCAAAATGAACCGCTGCCATGAATTTAAAGTCACGTTCTATTTTTGTTGCCAAAGTTTGTCCTCTTTTTGTATATTTACGTTTGTTTGAATGTTTTGCTTTTTAAGTAACTCATCCATTTTTTTACTGCTTTCTTCTCTATAGCTTGACAATGCCATTTGAATTTGACTTATTAATGGTCCATTACCAGTGCGATAAGCAAATGTAAGTTTACTATTCAAACTGGTAATTGTTTCTTGCAATTCTTCAAAAGTCTTATGTGATAAATCGCTGATGAAAGGGTGTCCCATTTTTTACCAAGATTGTAATGGAATTCTTTTCCAAATATCACTACCAACATATATGTTAGCTGTAGTAGCAGTTGAGTTAGAACTTAATACCACTGTTGAATCTGCTACACCATTTGAACGTGATTGACTAACTGTGATGTTTGGACTAGAAATTGTTTTAATGTAATAAACTGTGTTAGCAATTAATCCACCTATGTTACCATCAAATATGATTGGCGAGTTAACAGTTAAACTTGTAGTATCAGGTGCACCTAATGTGATTACATTGGTAGTTACTGTGGTAGACAATACACTTCTTGCATATACTGTAGAGTTGTAAGTATCAGTAGCAATATAAACATAGCCAACTGGATTAGCATACATTGTACCATTTGCAGTAGTTAATGATAGATTTGCTCCACCCAATGTTGATGAAACAGTAAATGTATTGCTACTTACAACATTACGTACATAGTATGTTTGACCTGCTGTTGGTCCACCAAATGTAGTACCTGTAAATACGACAGGCAAATCAGTATACAATTGAACTGTGTTACCTGTTGTAGTAAAGATGTTAGAAGTTGTTGTAGTATTAGAAATAGCTATTTGGTCAAACGATGGACCAACTGCCACATCACCGTTTACATCACCTTGAAAACCATTAGGTGAAATAAGTCTTTGTTGTATTTGTGTTGATTGTCTTGGTCTGTTTACTGGTGATATTGAAAGTGTGTTACCGCAATCTAAAGAACTAATAAGATAATTTAATTGTGTTACACCATTTGGTGCATTGACTGTTACTAAATTGCCAATGTTACTGACATTTTCTAATGTGCTACTACCAAAGTTATTACCGTTTAAAACATTACCAGAAAAACTAATAAATGCGTTTGCATTAGAAACGCTTAGTTGTAATGTAACATTACTTTGGGTTCCAGTAGGTGCCCAACTACCAAAGTTAATTGTAGTATTTCCTGCTACTGTACCATATTGTACGTCACCCAATGCAACGTTTACTAATACTGTTCCGCTTAATGCGTTACCCAAATTATAAGTAGTTGCCCTAAAACCCCTGGTACTAGCATTGCTAATTAGTGTATTAGCCATGTCATTGTTTACAGTGGTATTGGTTAGTGCATTTTTTACTACTACATTATTCTGCAAATCGGTAATTTCTGTACCCGCAGTATTTAAATTAGTTACAATAGATGTAAAGTTATCACGGAACCCCTGGCTATTATTATTCACGCCGGGTACAGGATAATTTACATTGATTGGATTAGTGTTAATATTGCTCATTTTTTATGTTCCATAGTGTATTTAGTATTGAGTTTCGTCTGGTAAAATTGTTTGTCTAGGGAACAATACATAAAAATCTTTACTGTCTAGTGGATCAGGTGTGGGGCTTGCGCTAGGTAATCCTGTCCATGCCGCTGGATTAAGATTATTATCATAATCATACGTAGCACTTTTGTTCACGCTAAATCTATCAATTTGAAAATTAATTTGATTTAATGTATATGGCCAGTTAGCTTCAATATTAGTTTTAATGGCATCTGCTAGACCTGGTTTAGTATAACATATTACCCATGCTTGTGTATAACCTAATGTACTACCGTTTGCTTGCTGACTAGTCATCCAAAGAGGTAATAGACTACTATTATAAACTTGTCCTACAACTTCTCCCACACGGGTACGCATGTTGTATAAACTATTTGGGTACAATTGTCTAGCGAAACCAGGTGTTAAACTAGTATAATATTTTTGATTTAATAATTCTATATAACTTGTGAAAACATTTGTTACACTTGTATACCAAGGGCCTAATCCCAAATCAATTGGAGTTGGCCAATATATACTCATAGGAACACTTTGACCCTGTGGATTTATTAAATTGTCTATAACTTCGCTGTAAACTACTTCATAAATAATTTCGCCATTACTATTTTTAGCTACAGCAGTTTTTAATTCACCAAGTGTTATATTTCTCCAATAATGATTTTGTGTGACTGCGGCAAGATATTGTTGAATGTCACTGGCATATATACCATATGCATGTTCATATACAACATCAGTTGCTTTTCCAAAATATATATCATCAGCCCTATATAGTGAATCTGTGGGTATAAGTTGTGTATTTGTTAATAAAGAATTAATGATACTTCTATCATTTAATGAAGGTGCTGCCTTAATGTATAGAGTATCTGTTGGCTGACTAAACTCTTGTAATACTGTAACTGTAAATGTTTTGTTTGATTGCACTACACTAAACGTAGGTGAATATGCCTGCACTGTAAACGTAAAGTCTGTTGTATCACCATATGATAATAATTGATTGGTAGGCTGATCCGCTATAAATCCTGTAAGTTCGCCATTACTTAGTAAAGTTAAATTAGGAGGTAATGTACCTGATACAATTCTATATTCTAATGAAGTATCGGAAACTGCTAAAACACTTAATGTGCTTATAGTACCGTTATATACTTCTCCTAAATTAGCAGGGGTAACCCAAACAATGTTTCCAATAATATCTAAACTTAGATAAAACGAAAAATTAAAATTAACGCTAGAGATATTATTGTTACCTGTTTTTCTAACACTTACGGAGAATGAATATTTATTAATACCCGGTGTTGATAATATCATAGTACCGGTTATCCAACCTGTATTTGGATCTCCTGTTAATCCTGCAGGCAAGTTTGAGTATATGTATTGTAATGTATTGCCGTCAAAATCATATCCAATAACCTTAAAGGCAATATAGTTATTACTCTCATAAGTTCCCATGAATGCGCTTTGCGTTGTGGGCACAGGAGGTAATATATAGTATCCATAGTATGGATCCATATTATCAACAGTAATAGTTAATGGTCTTGTATTTAGGATAGTAGGAACTCTAGTGTTTGGGGGATTACCCGGGCCACCCTGATTGACAGGAGTATTTTGATTAATTACTGTTATTGAGTAACCAATAATATTTCCACCTAAAGGACTTAGTAGTCTAAGTGTAAAATTATAAGTAGTGATTGTAGGTTGACCAACTGACACTGGTGGTAAACTAACGCTCATCGTGCCGGTCGCATCTGTTAATGGTAATGTTCCTCCATTTTGTGAGGAAGAAATTGAAAATGCATTTAACGTTGTGTCAATTGATTTTACATAGTAAGTTTCACCTGCTACTAAATCTCCAAAGGTATTAGCAAACACTACTGGTCTACCAATTGTAAATCCCGTAACACTTAAACAATATATGTAATCTGTTGAAGCCTCACTTGATAATGCAACTGTTGTTATTAAAGGTAGTGTTAGATTTATAACAGGTGGCTCAGGATACCCTTGAATCATTCCGGTAGCAGAAAGTTCAAGTCCAGGTGGTAATAAACCCTGTTGCAACTCTACTATAACTGGATTATTACTATCTGGGTTGCTGTACGCAATTTGTATTTGAGTCCAAATACTATCCTGTGTACTCAATAATGATCCTGCAGGTGTAGTGAATTGCGGAACTGCTATTCCAGTGATTGTTATATTAAAAGTTCTATCACGTATATTACCTAAATTATCAGTAGCACGTACTGCAAATGTAGTAGTAATTGGTTCTGTTACTAATGTTGGTGTACCACTAATAATACCTGTTGTCGAATTTAATGTTAAATTAGTAGGCAATGTACCTGCTAACAATGTGTAAGTAACACTGATGGCAGGACTTACTGGACTTGCCGACAATGCATATGTCATGCTTATTCCATATGGGTAAGTTCCTATAGAGCCTGAAGTGCTATTCCAAATTGGTTGTGACATTTTAACCTTGCAAGTAATGCATCGCTATTTCATAGTGATGCTTTCTATCTTCTAATCCAATAGTACCGCCATTAATACGCTTAGTTAACATTACAAAATCTTTACTGTCACAGTATTGATTTAATTTGTTGTTGTCCCAAAACCATCCAGCACTTGCTACAGCACCATTTGGTGTTTCTAAATAAGCTATCGTATCTTCAATACTCATACCTAAATCATTGGCAAATTTTGTGTAGTTATCACGACCTGTCAATTGAATTAATCCACGACCACAAAAACGATAACCATCACCACTAGCTTCATCACCGTTTTTCATTCTATTAGCATAAACACGATTGGCAATCTTTTCTGGCTTTTTTGCATATTGATTTGCTAAATCTTCAGTTGGGAAATACTTTTTAAATGTTCCCATCAACCCTTTAGCACTATAATTTAAATTTTCTTTAATAGCAGTATAACCGCCACTTTCGTGTGCTGTTTGTGCTAAGAATCCTGCCAATCGTGCTGGATTAACATTCATGTCATAGTATTCAGCTACAGTGTTTAGTGGCTCTAAATATCCCTCAAGTATACTTTGTTTTGTTCTTGGACACATATGTGTCAATAAATCTATTGTTACCATAATATTTTTCCTTATGAGTATGTTGCACCAACTGAGTACCACTGAGTTGTTGTAGGTGCTATAAATTGTAGTGTTGCACCTGCGGCTTGTGTCAAGGCTGCATTAGCTGATAATGTATTAATTGTTCCACCACTAGCTGGATATACTAATAAACTATTTGCACTAGTGTTAGTAATGTATAATACCATACCTGCTACCGCTGTTGGCAATGCTACACCTTGTCCACTAGTAACTGTACTTACTATATTGATTTCTTTTGTTAATGTTGTTGCAGTTGCTTGATTTGTTCCAAATGCACTTATACCAGTAGTTACAGAATGAAGTATGAACTGACTTGTCGTAATGTTTCCTGCACTTAAACTTGTTAGTGTACCAACACTTGTAATATTAGGTTGTGCATTAGTTGTTACAGTAGCCGCTGTAGTTGCACTGGACACAGTACCAGTTACGTTTGCACCTGCAATACTTCCTATGAATATATTAGCAGTAATACTAGCATTCGAATCACGAATTGCCGCAGTATTAGCTGTTGCGGTCAATGAAGGTTGATAACCATCTATGTAATCAGCATTTAAGTTTGCAATTCTTGTACGTGAATTAAGTAAGATTGGAGGAGTTCCGTTTGCAATACTAGACACTAACTGACCTGCAGTAGTAATATTGCCGCCTGACACATTACCACTTACAGTTAAACTTGTCAATGTGCCTGTACTTGTAATGTTAGGTTGAGCCGCTGTTGTTACTGTACCTGCTGTAGTTGCACTCGTAGCACTTGCTACTGCTCCACTTACGTTACCACCTTGAATGTTTGATAAGTTATTGCCTGCACCATAATGGTTACCTGTAATATTAGCACCAGTGATGTTACCTGAGGCATTAAATGTTCCACTTACGTTAGCACCTGTACCGGTTATAACTAATATATTTGCATTGCCTGCTACTGATGTATTAACATTACCGTTTGCAGTTACAATTACGTTACTATTACCATTAACAATTGAACTACCGGCTGATATAGTTAAGTTGCTTAATAAACCACCATCACCTTGGAAGAAGTTAGCTTTAGCTAAATTACCCAAGTTAGCATTACCACTAGTGATATTACCTGTAACGGTTAGTGAACTTAATGTACCAACACTTGTTATGTTTGGTTGCGCGGCAGTTGTTAATGTGCCGGTTAGATAATTAGCACTTACTAAATTACCACCAGTAACATTACCATTTGTTATATTACCTGTTACAGCTAAACTTGTTAATGTACCAACTGAAGTAATGTTAGGTTGAGCATTAGTATAAACTGTACCAGACACTAATGAGTTTCCTACTTGACCTGAAACGTTTGCACCTGCTACCGCGTTGGCTGTTGTTGCATAGTTAGCTAAGTTTACTGTACCTGATATATTACCTGCGCTTACTGAATAAGCTGTACCCGCTGTTACTGCATATGTTGCATTTGCTACTGTACCACTAACGTTTCCACCCGCTACTGCATATGCATTCAGTGCATTTCCCACATTACCGGTTACGTTAGCACCAGCAATTGAACTTAATCCACTACCATTACCTGTAATTATTCCGGTAGCATTCAGTGTACCTGCTACATTTACACCAGTACCAGTAACTACTAATGTAGTGTTTCCTGCGACTACGGTGTTTACATTACCATTTGATGCAGGTATGCTTACGTTGCTTGTACCATTAACAATACTTGTGCCTGCTGTAATATTAAGGTTAGTAATATTACTACCATCACCTTTTAGATATGAAGCGTTTGCAATATAAGTGTTTAAGTTACCTACGTTTGCAGTACCGGTAACATTTGCTGTACCTGTAATGTTTGCACCAGTACCTGACACAGTTAATACTGAGTTGCCAACTGCTGTTATTACTATATTACCATTTGCTGTAGCAATATTTACATTACTGTTACCATTAGATAATGGGCCATACAATGCACTTGCTGATAAGTTGCCGGTGAAATTACCTGTACCTGCTACGTTAATACCTGTGCCAGTGATATTGGCTATGCTAACACCTACAGCATTAAGATTAATGTTACTGTCTGCGGCAATGCTAATGTTACTATTACCATTAGCTAATGCACCAATAAAATTACCACTAGTTGTATTACCAGTAACTGCTAGTGAGGTTAACGTACCAACACTTGTAATGTTAGGTTGTGCATTAGTTGATACTGTATTTGCAATGCTTGCTGTATTAGCAGTACCATGTAAATTGCCAATGAAGTAATTAGCATTTGCTGTGTTACCTAAATTAGCATTTCCGATATCAGCAAAATTACCATTAATGTTACCTAACCAAGTTAAACCACGAGCATTTCCCAAACTGTTATATGTTACAAGTTCACCTGCGCTGATAGTTACATTACTACCAAATGCAAATTCACTGTTACCTGTATCCCATCCCATAAATGCCGATACCGGAGTCGTTGTATAATATTTTAATTCTATTCCTCGGTCTTTACCATCATTAGATGTTAATGGTGCACCATTAACACCACCACCCACTGATATGATAGGGTCTTCAACGTTGAATGAAGTTATGTTATAGTACGTTGCATTGCCTTGAACTGTTAAGTTACCAGCAACTACCATGTTACCTGAAGCATTAAAATCTGTTACGTTTGCTGTTCCGTTAACAATTAATCCTGTTAAATTACCTAGGCTTGTTATATTGGGTTGACTACTTACTGTTATATTGCCTGCGTAATTTGCAAAATTAGCAGTACCAACACTTGCATTGCCTAAACTTAAATTACTTAATAAAGATCCGTCGCCTGAGAAATAATTAGCAGTTGCTAGATTACCTAAAACAGCATTACCTGATGTGATGTTGCCGCTAAGATATGCATTAGCAAATCGGTTAGCTGATGTTCCTATGTCATAAATGTTAGCTGTACTAGCTACGATACCTGCCCCTGGGAATGGCTGTCCGTTACCGTCTAGCCAATCTACGAAAAGTTGTCCTCTTACTGTAATACTATTACTAGTGATAGGTGTAACTAAAGTATTTGCAATAATATTGTTTGCTTCAATATTACCATTAAGAGTTAGTACATTGTTTGCACTATCAAATGTAAAGTTTGCGCTACCACCAAATCCACCTGTGTCATTGAATTGTACACTTGTTAGAGGAGCACCTGGCGTTCCGTTACCAGTAGAGATAGAAGACCAAAATAGATTTCCAGCTCCAGTAGTTGCTAATACATAGCCTGCGCTACCGCCGGGAATATGTAAGTTCGCTACATTGCTGATACTTACATTAGAACCAGTAAAAGATGCATTACCGGTTACATTTAGACCAGTTAAATTGCCTACTGAAGTGATGTTAGGTTGGCTGTTAGAATTTGCAGTTAGTATACCGTTGAAACTTGATAATCCATTGCTTACTGCGGCAAAATAATTTGATTGAACTAAATTTGGATTAATATCAAGATTTAATGTTTGACTAGAACTAGTAACTGTTACATTGCTTCGTGTATTGTCAGACCCAATACCCATTCTTAGTGATGTAGTAGATAGGTTTAAACATGCAATGTTTGCTGATATTACAACATTACCTGTAGGGAAATTAACAGTAACGCCGGCCCCGGGTGTTCTATTAATTGAAAGTACTGCTGAATTTGCATTAGCACCAAACAACTGGTTAAAGTTATTTTGTACCTTTGTAAAAGCTGTTCTAATTGCATCAGCGGATGGATCATCGGGGAATGATCCAAAATCTATATTTTGTTGTGCCATGTTATATACCTAACCTAATCATAAAGTATTTATCGTTTTTTAAGAAACAAGTATCCAAAAAAATACCCGGTAACCCGGGTATTTTATAATTGCTAGATATAATTAAATACCAGCTAATTTTTTCCAATCACTAACTGATTCATTTAACATTTTTGATTCGCTCACACCTGTGCGCTTGCCTTGACCAGCAATAACAGGAATTGTTGTTTGACCAGTTGACTTAGGCTTGTTCAAACCACCACTAATGATTTTAGTCATAAAATCAATGTCTTGTTCAAATGTAGTATCTGATACTGATTTGCCTGGACCTGCATCATTTGCCCACTCGTCAAGTTTCTTATCTTTCTTGTCATCGTATTCAATATCTTTCTTTACTTCTTTGCCAGCCTTCTCTGCTTTGTTATCGTCTTTACCTTTATGACCTTCGTCATATTCGATATCCTTAGCAACTTTTTTAGCGGCTCTTTCTGCCTTATCATCTTTTTCACTAGTTGATTCTTCTGACAACCATGTTAATTTCTTGTAAAGACTTTCGAATGTAAATGATTCTTCTACTTTTTCTTCGTCACATTCACATTTTTTGTGATGACATGTTGGACATTCTTCCTCTTCCTCAGATACATTTACTTGCTTAGTATCAGCATTTTGTTCGGCATCTGCTGTAGCTAATGCTTGATTAGCGGCTGCATTACCTTGCTCATCATTTATTGAGTTTGCAGAACCGTTGTCTGGTGGATTCTGTGGCTGACCTTCTTCAGCAACTTTATAAGTCATTTGGTCTTCTGATTCTACTTCATCGACCATTTCTTTATCACTTGGGCATTCACATTCGTACATACCGCACTCATTGCAAGTTTCATGGCCGTGTTCTGCATGGTCATGGCCATGACCTTCTTCTTTTTCATAGTCATGTGAACTTTGTTCTTGACCACTTAGTCTTTTCATTAATGACATCATGCCATCATGGTCATCAACTACTTCAATGCCACCGATAGCACGTGAACCAACTGGGCTATCTACCACTGCCTTATCTTCACCACCAAACACGCCTAAACCAGCTTGTTTAATAATGTCTAATAACATATCAGCTTCACTGTCTTGTGCATTTACACTTACTGAATCAGGAGCGCCTTGTTGACCTTTGCTGATACTAACAGTTAAACCTTCACTTAATAGTGAATTTAATTGATTATCTAATGATTCAAACGCAAATTCATCTAATACATCTTTATCATGCATTGTCTGACCAAACGCTTTGAATGTATCACCTGGTGTCTTAATTGCCTGTTGTTTCATGTAAGCAGTTTTATCCATTTCATCTAATTCAGGTGTATGAGCACCAAAACTAGCCATATCATCAACTTCTGAGCCTGGTCCCATTTCACCAACTCTTGTACGACCTAATATCGGCATTTGACCATAGCACTCATCAAGACCACACTTGTAACCTTCGTGGTATTGTCTTGCTTCTTCCATATCATCATGACGGCAGTTATATGGCTGCTTGCTTAAACCATGTGCTTTACCTTCATGATAGGCTGCTTTTAAATGATGGTCTCTGTTTTCTTTAACTGCTTTTTTCTTTTTCTTTTCATCATACTCAATGTCTTTGGTAACTTTCTTTCCAGCCTTTTCAGCCTTATTGTCATCTTTACCTTTATGTTTCATATCGTATTCTAAATCTTTAGTAACTTTCTTACCTGCTTTTTCAGCTTTATCGTCAGCTTTTGTACGACCTTCTAAGAATGTGTCACTGCGTCCGCCATTACTAATCGGGCTTGACTGTGCGCCTTGTGGTGCTTCAGCTTCTTTAACTTTACCCCAACCACTTTTAGCACGAATAGCAAATGCTAATTCTTTCATTTTAGTGCTTTCTGAACTACCCAATTTATGTGGGCCACTTGCTTTTAGTTTGTTATATTGTGACATTAACTCTGATTTAGTTTTACCATCAAACATACCCTTTTTCTCAGGATTTAATTTAATACCACCTTCAATTTTTTCATCTAATTCGTCTTCTTTCATTGCACCAACTTGAGTGCTACTTGGTGTTGCACCTGGTTTTTGCATTGATAATTCACCCTTTTTAGCGGCATCTATAACTGCTGGATTGCTAGTTGTAATTGCTGATGCTGATGGATTAGCTGGGTCTTTAATCATAAAATTTTGACCTGGTTTACCAATTGGTTGCACGGCTAGACCTGCTTCTGCAATCATGTTGCTATCAACTGTTTCAATCCAATCTTTTAGTGATGCTTTCTTTTCAGCTTTTTCAGCTTTCTTTTCTTCTTTATCAGCATCTTTCATTGGAGTGTGTTGCATACCTTTTTTACCTTTTGGTACTTCACCAGTAGTACGGCCAAAAATGTCACCTACTTTTTGTTTCTTAGGATCGTTTTTACCTGTTAATGGCTTATCGGCTTTTACAGGTGCGCCACGCTTTTTAGGCTCTGTACTTTTTTCTTTTTTAACTACAGGATTACCTTCGTCATCAGTGTCAAACTGACGACCATAATCACCCTTGTGAACTAAGCCAGTTTTAGTGTGTGTTGTTTCTGCCTCATTTAACTGGTCTAATGATTTTAATAAACTTTTGAAATCCATTTTATTTTCCTTAATAATTAAACCATTGCGCCAGTTTTTGGCTTCGGTGGTCTTGTAATTTGTGTCATTGGGCTTTTATCTCCCAATTTTTTATCATCTAGATATGGCTTGAATGGATCAAACGCATCCGGAGTTTTCTTGCCTGCGTATGGAGTATCAATTTTAGAACCCTTAGCCTGGTCTTTAATTGATTGTAAATATGAATCACCATATGCTTTACTTGCTTCTTTAGCACCAGGCTGTTCTTCTAATTCACCATGATTTAGTAATGGACTATGACTCATTTCATTTTCATATCCTACTTGTTCACTATCAATGCTATCATCAAAATCAGTACCAACTACACGTACCATGTTAACATTGTAACCTAGTAACTGTGCAATCTGCTGAATCATTGGTTCTGTGGCTGGGTATCTAAACTCAGCTTTAATGATTGATATAGCTTCATTCTCTAAATTCGGGAATCCATATGGACTCTTTTGAATAGGAGTACGTACCGGGTCGCTAATCTTGACTGGATCAAACTTGTTTAGATTGTATTTAAACATATCTAAGAAGTTCTTGTCAATTTCGCCGGCAATTTTGATAGTGTAATTGTATGTATGAACACTTTCTACTATGTATTGTTTTAGGCTTTTCATTTTTTATTCCTGTATTAATTATTTATCATTTTTCATTTGTTTTAGTGGAGAGGATCTTGAGTAACTCATTACGGTCTAGCGTTTTACCCTCACCTAAAGGAGTGTTTGGGATATCTTCTGTTTTGCTTATCTTTTGGTCTAGTTGTGCTTTTTTCAACTGCAATTCAATCATTTTTAATTTCTTGTTTATCTTAGCTGTTTTAGCAGTAATAGCATGTCCCAACATACTACTTGCACTATTAAATATTTCACTAGCAAATCTACTATCAACTTGCATACCCAAATCCATTAAGTCTTTGTAACTGCTTGTTGCTAGTCCAGCAAGTTCATCCATTTCCCCGTCAGCCATGTCCAATCCACGAACCTGAGGTAATGCATTCTCAATCTTTTCAATGTTATCTAATGTTTCTGTGATAACTAAGTCTGCGTTATCAGGAATAGGAACAGCTAGATTATCAATCTCATGCTGAGGTAATTCAAATAATTCTTCTAATTTTTTATTCATGAAAGTATTTATTTACTTTCGTGAACCGTTTCGAAAAAGGTCATCCTCAGTGATTACTCTAAAGGTATAACCCTGTGCCTTGCAATATGCCATGGCTGCTTGCCACTTAGCATGATTAATTGCAACAACCATTTTGTCTTTTGCACTTGCGCCACGACTTTCAATAAGGCTTTGTTTTTTTGGTTTTATTTCAACAACTTCAGCTATTGATTTGCCATATTTATTTTGGTAGACTACAAAAAAATCAGGAATATAATTATGTACTTTACCATCTAATGGATGACGATAGGGTATTGATAATGCTTCGCTAGCCCAATGAGTAACATTGTTATGCGTATCACAAAAAGTCATGAATGTAAGTTCCCATCCTGACCTATATTTAGGTTTATGTTTCCCTACATATTTTTGCGGGTTTTTAGGGGTGAAGATACCTTGTGCCCAATTACCCATGATTATAACACGATGTTACGTGCTACCGGTTGATTTGATTTGGGTATAATTGCTATACCATATAATGAAGTTTTACTTTTAAAACTATTTAGATAATAAGCAAGTACTTGGTTGAGTTCCATTTTAGACTTGCCTTTTATTTGATCCAACAAGTCAAGTACAGGAATACCAGTATCTTGTGCTATTCTAAACATTACTGCGGTGAAATTATTAGCAATAGTTTTTGTAGCACAGACACTTGTAAAATAACTATGTACAATATCATATTGATTACCCGGTACAACCAGGTTAAAGGAATAGAATGAATCAAAAATTCTAACTGTTTGATCCATATTGTTGCGAGTATCTAATATCTTAGCCATACATTATTTATCTATTAGTTTGGACCAGTATTTGATTTACCTGCATATGGAGTACTTGATAATTGTTGTGGGGATGCTTGCGCTTTTATTGGTGCATTAAATGTACCTGCATTGGTAGGCGTAGCACCAAATATAGGAGTAGAAACATTTAGATTTCTATTTGGTGTTTGTTGTACTGCATTTATAATACCTGCTGTAAGTTCGCTTTTTGCAAGTTGTTTTAGGTTTGTATTTTTAAATGTGTTATAGGTTGTGCCAGCCGCTTGTACTGCACCTAAAATATTACCATTGGCTAAATTATTCAACACACCGCTAGCTCCGTCTACTAAACCACCCTGACCTAAAATTGTTTGCTGACTACCTGGTCTTGCAATAGGACTTAATGTTCTGTCGTAGTTTGCATCTAAACCAAATCCAGTAACAATATCACTCGGAGTAGTACCGCTCAATGAGCCTTCATTGTATACTACTGTCTCATACTCTAATGTCATTTGGTTTTCCATTATGCCACTAGCTTGTGAATAGTCATATGTGTCATGGCTAAAACTAGTGATAATAGGATTTATAAGAGTGTAGGCAACAAAGTTGTGTTGATTAAAACCAAACACAGTAATATTTTTAAAGAAAGGAATCTTTTGTCCACCTGAATCACTTGGTACATTTGTATCACCTATATATCCCCAAGTTGAATTACCTGTTATACTAGGTTGATATTGATTTCTACTATTGTATGTTGCACTATTAGCTGATGCGGCTGTACCGCCTTGACCTGCTGGTCCACCTACATTTGGATTTTTTCCACCTCTTGCACCAGCAAAGATTACTTGTGCATTGTTGCCATCTGCGTAATAATAATTATAATATGCTTTCCATAAACTTCTTATTGCACCACCAGCAGTAGGAGTGCCTGTAGCAGTACCATTATCATCATGAAAAGTTATGTTAACAGGATCGTATTTGATTTTAGTTTGAATAATTCTTTTACGATTATATTGATTTAATTGAGCAGTATCAAAAGTAAAACTAGGTAGTTTAGCTGTTTTTACAGCCAAACCAAAGTTTGTGTTAGTGTTTACGTTTTGATTATATGCTTGAGTGTTTATGTCAAAATAAACATGAAATAGATATTTGAACTTTGGTGCGTACTGATATCCATTGGTTCTAAAAGTTTTACTTGCGTGAGTATAATCACGAAGGTAATCGCTGCCGAAAAATGTTCCGGCAGCGTCTTTTAGTAAATTTTGAAAAAATCCAGACATGGATTAATTCCTCTAATTATTCATTAGATGGAACTACCAATACCAGTAGCAATTGATCCAACTGTTCTACCAATAGTTGCGCCAACGCCTGATCCAATTGGTGATTGAATTGCGTTATCGAAACGTAAGGTCAATGAAATTGTAACTACTTCGTTAGTACCATAGTTTAATGTGTTATAGTTAGCTGTTTGTACAAAGCAACCATATAATTCCCAAGTTTCAAGAACTACTGGTGCCGCTGTTCCGTTACCACCGTCTAAGATTTCAATGTTTGTTTCAAACTTATAATCTTGACCAGTTGCCGCAGATGCTTGCTCAACAAAGTCCATTTGTTTCTGTAATTGTTGACCAACCAACTTAGATACGGAACCAGATGCATCATCACGAATGTTGATAGACATTGTTTGCCATTGTGCTTTACCTGCCAAATACATTGTTGAGTTGTAAATTGGTAATGTAATTTCTTGAAACTGTACTTGTGGTCTTGAACAATCAATAACTTGTTTAGTCAATTCTAATGTTGCACCGCCTGTACCAAAATTCAAAAAGTTAACTCTAAATCTGAATTGTAGTTTGGGCATTAATAAGCCCTGATTGCCGCCGGCGTTATCAGATGCTACTGTCATGTTGTACAATGATTGTGAGGCTGTTGCCATTTTATATATCTCCTGTTAATCTTATTTATCTTATTCTAAACAGACAACCCCTTTCGGGGTCATCTTAGTTTATTATAATGATGCTATCTCACCTGTGTTTAGAACTCTAACTGGAATGTAGATGAATTCTGCTGCCTTAACTGGTTCAAGTGCAACGTCAATCCATAATTCATTTCTGTCGATTCTGGCTGGTGTATTATTACTTTCATCACATACAACTAGATAGTCATAGATACCACGTTTAGCAACTAAATCTACCATCAATGTTTGAACGACACCTGCAATTTGATTACGTGTCAATGCATCGTTAGGTTCAAATATGAACGGTCTTGCTGCCAATGTTAATTGTCTACGTACATAAGCAATTAGTCGTGCAACGTTAGTTCTATCTAATGCACTTGATGAATTGTAACTTGTTTTGTTACCAAAGTTTAGTAATCCAACACCAGTGAAGAACACTAATGGATTAATAAAGTTAACATACAATGTATCACGTATGCCAATATTAGTCTTAGTAGTGATGAAATCACCTGTTGTTCTATCTAAGTAACCAATATTTGTAGCGTTATCAATAATACCACGGCGTGTACCTGCAGCCGCTAACCATGGATAACTGATATTGTCATTTCTTAAGAATGTACGCAACATCATGTGACTTGGGGGTACTGCAACCAAGTTACCTTGTAAGTCAGTAGTCAATCCACTTGGATAGAATAGACCCAAGTAAGTATTACGTGTTACACAACCTTCTTCATCAGTTCTTGGAGCGCCTGCGGCGTTAGTAGCCCATGCTTGAATTGCTGTTGCATTTGCTCTTAATCCCATTGGGGTATCACCAAGAATATAACCTGTATCACCACGGTCTGCATTTAGAACAACCATGTTAGGTTGTAGTTCTTCATAATATGGACATGCAATCAAGTTAAAGAAATTGTCTTCGTCACGAATATCTGTATTCGTATCAACAACACTACTTAATGATTGAACAACCATGTTACGTTGAGCATATCTACCCATCCAAGGTGCACCGTCTGTTTGATTACCGCTTACTGTTACCCACGTATAACTGAACTCTGGTAAGTTATTAATGTTAGTTGGTGCAGCCGGGTTATATGTACCTGCACTAGGATAGTTAGCACTTGTGAAATAATTTGTTGTAAATTGTTTTACAACATATCCTGAACGGCGTGTATTAAACAATAATACACCATTTGGATATAGACTTGTTTCCGGTGCGTCTAAGTCAACATAGTTACTTGTCAACATGCTAGTGATTGTTGGGATAGGATCATCAACTGGGTTGATATTTCCTGAAGTACCCCAACGTGCATCAGCAAATAATACACCTGCAGAACTATTTGATGCAGAATTATCTAGTCTTACCCATGTATTTGAGCCGCTCACTGATTGCCAACGATTGATTAATGGATATAATTCTATATCGCTTGTGTCAATCCAAATATCACCATATGCTAAATCTGTACCATCACTTTGTGTAGTTGGCTCAGATGGAGAAACAATAGGACCATTTGGATCAGTGGTGTTACTACCGGTAGCTGATGGGAAACCTGAACTATCGTAATTTAAGTTACGATAACCTTTCCAGGCTCCATTGTAGTTAACCATGATATCAACTTCGTCAACAACTGAATAGAACCAGTTTGTTTTATCTGTTGGTAATGCTACTGGAGCACCTTCGTTAGCAGTATATGTTAACGGAACCCAATTGCTTAATTGTGTTGCATATTGTTGCGGTAAAGGATTTCCGCTCACATATGTAACTGCATCAATAACACCACCTGTTACAGCAGTAACAACACATACTAAATCATTTGCAGGACTTGTTCCACCCAATTGAGTACCTAAGAATGTTAGTGTGTCACCAACTGCATAACCTGTACCACCAACAGATACACCGGTGCCAATTAAGTTATATTTACCATATATTGGAGCTATAGTAATAACAGCATTATCGCCTGTACCACTAGTACTATCTGGAGTAATTGAGAAACTTTGTTCACGTGAAACACCATATTTTACTCCAGTTGTTGTACCCTTTACAATACCAATCTGTGATAATACACCGCTAGGTATACCTTGATTTACACCAGTTAAAATTTGGTCAAATAATAAAATCTCACCGCCAGCAGTGTGTGTTATTTGAATTCCACCGTCAGTTGTAACTGCACATGTAGTATAAGGGGCACCTGCCGCCGCCCATGACGTTACAAACTGTGTAGGTGTCATACCATTTTGGATAGTCATGTTGTAATAGTTACTAAGTGAAGACGAACCTGGTATACTTACTTTGATTCCCATTGTAGTTGGACTTTCAACAAGGCCAGATAATGTCCAATCTGTAGTTGTGCCTGTGATTACTGTAGGACCTGTAGCTAAACGTTCCCATAAATACACAGGTCCTTGATTGAAACCACCATCAAAGCCATATTGTGCATAGACAGAGCCTGCTGGGATTGCTTGTCCACCTGTTGCATCTAAGGTAACATCAACTGTCCAATCAGCAGTAGCCAAAGAAGTTGATAATGCTGTCCATGACTGTGTTAACGATGAATATTCTGATACAACTGGAACTAAACCGTTACCAGAACTTCCAACTTTAATCCATACTGAACCAGTTGGTGCTGGCTGTGATTGACTTGCACTCCATAATGGCATTTGTGCCGCTGTACCAAATGCTAGAACCGGCTGATAATAATAACCAGCTGTTAATCCTAAATCACCTAATAATGTACCTGTACCACTAACAACTCTTAGATAAGGTCTATTAGTATTTGCGGGTGCTGGCTGTGAAGAATATATAACTAGCTTACCTGAAATAGCCTCTGCGCTAACATATGTATATCCTAAGTTATTAATTGCAGTTGCAAGACCGGCTACAGTATTATTAGGACCTGCAGGAACTGCTACGGTAAATGAAAAGTTACCATTAACACTTATTGTAATTGTATTACCCGCTGTTAATGTAGGATTTGATGTTGTGCCCTGAATTGCAGGCCAATCGTTACACCAATCAGTAGAACCAACTGTTACCCAAACATTATCTGAGGTTTTGTAAAAATATTGACCATATACATTTGGTGCACTGAATGGAATAGGTATTGCATTTACTGCATAATCTCCGATATTACCAATAGAATTTGAAGGTACTTGGCCTGACAATTGAGCCGAATCACTGATAACAATAGGAGTGTATAATTCGAATTGACCAGTAGAAGCATTGAACTCGTATATACCCCATGTACTAGATGTGGTATCTAACCAGTATGTTCCGTTATCAGGTGCGCCACTTGGACGACTTGTTGTACCAACTAAACTTGCTAAATCGATATCAGCACGTAGTACATAGCAACGATTTGAAGCGCCCAATGCGCTGTATGCGGCTAATAAACCATATTCGTTTAATTCATAACCTTGAATTGGTGTACCATTTGTAGTCGTATAGAAGAATGGTGTACCATAAGTATCCACTAAATCTTTTTGACTTGATGCTAAATATAATTTGCCTGCATTAGCTAATGTAGTACCTGGCGCTACGCCAGTACCAGAAGGATTAGATTTGTTCTGTGCTGTTGCAATGATTACTAGCGGAACTGAACTTGTTGCGGCTGGAAGATATTGACTTTGGTCAATAATCGTTACTTCTACGCCTGGTGATGTTAATGCCATTTTATTTTTTCCTTTTATGTAAGATTATGAGGTTTACAACCTGAATGCATACTATTATTTATTAAAAAAAATAAAAAAGACGGTATTACCGTGCCTTCGAAGGTTATAGCAATAAATAGTTTATGACTAGACCTATCTGCAACTCATGCAATAAAAACGTGTGTGCCGTTAATTACAAACGTAATGGCATAACTCACTATAGGAGTATATGTGATGAATGCGGTAGGAAAAAGAATAGTCTAAAGCCTAGAAAATCAACTTGGGCTAATAATGGCTACAAGAAAAAAACCACATGTGACTTATGTGGTTTTAAAAGTTTATTCCCTAGTCAAATAACAGTATTTCACATTGATGGCAAATTAGAAAATACGTTACACACCAACCTACGCAGTATATGTTTAAATTGCGTAGAGGTAATTAAGAAAAAAGAAGTTAACTGGAAGCGTGGTGACCTTGAGATTGATTATTAATAATACGTTGAATAGTATTGTGTAACTCATCGATAGTACCGTTATTGTCTACATAATAGTCGTAATCAATTCCAACACTTGAGTATTCACTTGCATGAACATTATTGTCTTCAAGCATTTTTCTACTCACGGCCCAATTCATATTGCCATTTGGACCTTTGTTGAATGCTACTGCTGATTCGTACCATACAGGGTTTTCACCCCTAAAAACTCGTATTGTAGTACCGCCTGCCATTTTAATAGCATTGACCTCGTTGAGAAATCTACAATCAGTAATAACAATATCATCTTTAGCTGAAAGTAATTTATGTTCTAAACTAGCTACCCAAATATCTTCATGGAAGCCTTTGCGGCAAACTTCAGTACCCCAATATTGTAACACCCATCTAGGAGTAATTTCCATACCTAAACGATTACTCCACCAAACATCTACTTGCTCTCGCCACTCTCTACTTGTTTTTGTAGTGCCTTCTAGCAACTCACGTTCCCAACCAAAGACATGTGCTACTGCATCTTTAAGACTTGCCGCAAAACTAATTCGTTTAAAACCATGATACGTTGTAAGATAGTCAGCAATTGTGTCTTTGCCCGAACCGATTAGACCTGTGATTCCAATAATCATAAAAAAACTCCTGTAACATAATGTGATTATATTACAAGAGTATGAAAAAGTAAAGAGATTAGGTTAACCTTGTACCCAAGTTAATGGTTGACTGTAATCCACATAGCGTTTTAATTCATCAAGCAATTGCTCCATTGCGGCTTTACCCTCAGCCTTCATAGCCGTACCATTTAAGCTAGTACCTCCGCCCGGGCCAGCAATAGTCCCAAACTTCTCACGTGCTTCACCAATAATTAATTTAAGATTAGCCAAGATAAAGTCCCCAATCCATACACCTGCTCCCGGATCTTGTAATAAAACTTCTTCGGTCTTTTGTACGTCAGCCCAAATCAATATCTGTTCACCGGTACCTTTGAAGTCACGCACTACTCGTAACACTTTTGTTACAGGGTTAAAAGTATAAGTTACATAACCACCAAACATACGTGCAGCCAGTTTAACATAACCTGCATAAAAATCGTATGTTGCCATACCACCTGCATAATTATAATTTAATAAGTACGTGTTTAAAATTGCGCTAGAGAAAGGATCAAAAGACGTAGCTCCTGGACCTGTTTCTAATCCAATTGTCCTGCGAAAAATATTTCTTACATTAATAAATTGTTGTGGTAGTGTATATGTATCTACATTTTTCTCTACCGTCATTAATGTGTATGCTTCTTCAGTTGCCGCTTGTGCCCTTTGACGATAAACTTTAATAGCGTAGTTATATGCGGCTTCATAATGCTGAGGATCTAACTCTAGGTCAATGATACCCTGGCCCAAACGATAGGCTACATTGTTAAATAATGCTGATTTTAACTCATCTAGTGTTAAACCAGAAGGAGTTGATAGTGGGTTAGCTATTGGTGATGTTGACATATATGTTCCTAGATATTGTATTTATCTAAGAACATATTGCTTTTACAAATCGCCGTCTTTGCGGTTCTCGCTGTAAAATGCGTCAAACTTTCCACCGGGATATCGTGACTCTAGCTTGCGAATATTCTCAGCAATTACTTCATTGGGGTCTAGGTTCAATGCCCTACATGCATTAATCCAATACCACATAACATCACCTAGTTCTCGCTTCATATGAAAAACGGCTTCGTCATTAAGTGCTTTTCCTTGAAAAAGTATTTTCTTGGGCACTTCAATAAACTCGCCACTTTCTGCGGCTAATCCAAAACACGCTGTAATTAACAAAGGAATGTTAACATCAGGTCCATGTTTCATTTGATTGTCGGCTAAATCTAATTCATAGTTAGCGTCAAGTCTATCACAGGTATCTATGAAAGTAGTTAAGTCATTACTAGGTTGACTAGTAACGGCCTCTACGAATTTTTGATATTTGTTTAAATCTATTGATTGTGTCATGATAATCTCTCTTTAATTGTGTTAAAAACTACTTTGTTACCTTCATTGTCATAATGATTTGCTATACCTCTATGGTTTAGAAAAACATTATTGAAATCTATATGATTTGAAAATCTATATAAATTTTTCCATTCTAAATGTGATAAATGTAATGTATTGTTAGGGCATAGTTTTTCTATATCTTTTAGGATTAAATTATGAATATGCTCTGCATATTCTAAATCAAAATACTTTTCAAAAAAATTAACTAATGGAACAAGTTCTTCATTGGTATTAGCATGTTCTTTTACGTCATTGTAAATGAAACAAGATTCTGTGTGTGATTGGTTATTGATGTGAATGGGATTTTCTGTTGTATGTAATCTATAGGGACTTGTGTGAGAAACAATAATATAATCGTACTTGCGAATGTCCTGTGACAATAATTGTTTGTATATTTTATACTCGCTACATCCCCGCTGAGACAAATTGGTTACTTTAAAATCTTGTTTAATCAAATTGGTCCAAGCAAAATCATCGGTACACGGTGCCGAAAAACTATCTCCGCAAATCAATATTTTTTTACTCATCTAATATATTATACACCCAATTTGCAATGTTTACATGTGATTTTAATCCCGGATGTTTATTATCTGTTGCCCTATCAATTGTCAAATTGACCTTATTCATATAAAGTAAAGGGTTGCTTATTTGCACAGGGTTGTTATACATGTTTAGTAACGGGTCTGTGTAAAAATTATAAACACTGCATTTGTTATTTAAGATGAATAAATTTGCATGTGAAATATCTAAAAAGGTATTATATACTAAATTATTGATATCGTACAATCTATAAAACTGTTCAGCTTCACTAGTCTTTAAATGTGGATAAATCCTAATCAATGATTGTGTATCATCTACAATATAGGTCCTGTTAACAAAAGACCAGCATACTAATACTAGGTCCGTTTCACAAATGTCACTTGTTAAAATTGATAATAATATTTCCCTATTAGATGCACCGGGCGTGGCAAGATTTTTTACCGGCTTAATAAATTTTTCACCTAAAATATTTGGCCAAGCATACTCACTGGGCCGTATTTCAGTCTGAGTATCAGGATCGCAATCTACTAGATGAGCCCCATATGTGTCACTTGAACCAAATACAACTATCCTGTTGTATTTGTCTATGTCAAGTTTCATGGCATTGTTGATGCATCAAGTGCAATAATGCTTCCTAGAAAAATCTGTGCCCAACCATTAGCATTTTGCCCAGTAGACAATAGACTTAATCCACTTAGGATGTTAAGTCCTGCAACAGTATATGCAATTTTTTTACGGTTTACTGTAACCCAATTAATAATTTTATCTTTCATACTAAATCCTTAAACATTTCTTTTCTACCTTCTTTACCTAATGTAGCGTCAAAGATTTCCTTTGTACGCTGTAACATTGCACATGCTAGCATTAGCATTTCATTCCTATCGTCAGTTAACTTAATTGAATTGTCAATTAGTACCATTAGTTCTGTCATTCGGTCGTGAGTGTCCATTTTAAAACGCTTTCAAAATAATCATGTTCTCATTAAATCGACCATTAGGTACTGCTGATACTGCTTTAATTTCTTTAAAATACTTACGTGCCGCGGGCTTACTACCCATTACTTCTTTGATTTGCTCACCGGGCTTACGTAATGTTTTCATTTCACTATTTGTAGAATCAAATCCTAATAGTGTGTTACCTTTAATTTGAAAGGTTTTTGTGTATTCATCGGCAACATAGTGATGTAGTTTACGTTTTGCAGTATCGTAAACCCAAGCCTCGCTTGCACCATGCAACTTAGTTGGATGCACACTAATCAAATCTAACTTAGTAGTAGCATCTTTAAACACTTTCAAGTATTTAAGTTTAGCAACAATTTTTTCTACAGGTACTGCTTTCTTTTTGCGAGGAGCCTTGTTAGCTTTCTTAATGCTAATATAGCTATTAAGGTCACTTAGTACTTGTTCAATGAATTTAAGAATGTTGCGTAATTGAATCTTACCTAAATTATGATAAGCCTCCTTTAGTTCACTATCCTTTGTATCTACTAATTCTTCAAACTCTGCTTGTTTCTTTTTCCAAATATCAACAATCAATGGAATGTGTTGTGGCATAACATTAAAGCCAACAAGTACATCAACAACTTTAGAATTTGTTTTTCCAGTATTGTAATAATCATCAAACACTCCTTCAAGTTCACCGGCGGCTTCTCTTGCCTTTTCACGCATGATTTCTTGAATATTGGGACGTGCAACTTCAACTACAACTTTTGCGACCTTACCGGTTGTACTTTCACGTACTTCGGGTTTAGCAAGTGCTTGCACTAATCGGGCAATTTCATTTTCTAATGTTGCTTCTTCAGCATCGGTCAATACCAAACCACGCAATTTCATACGTGCCAACCAACAAAGTGTTAGCATGAATTCTGAATCATTTAGTTTACGCAGGTTTTTTGCGTCATTGGTGCGATTGCTGAATTCCAAATATTGGCACAATAGTTCTTTAGCTTCTTTTTTGCCATAAAAACGATGATACCAAGTGAACCCATTTGCCAAAGCCACATTTCGCTCAGAACCTTCGGGTTGCGTGGGGAACGATGGTTCAGACCCAAAATACTTTGTGTCTGCGTCCCGTGGGTCTAGTGCTTTGATAAAATGGTCATCTGATTGCTTGCGAGCCATATATTACTCCAAATTGTTAACTGTAGACACATTGTAGCACACCTTCGATTTGTTGTCAAATTTTCGGATATATAGTGTCACGCATATTTACGATAAATAAGTGATAAGGTAAATTAATTATGCCACGACTTAGCCTTTGGCGCCCCAATAAAACTAATGACTATAACTTTTTTGATAGAACTATATCAGAAATGTTTACGGCTGGCTCAACAGACTTGTATGTACACAAGTATTTAGGTCCAACTAATCAAGGTCCATCGGTTGATTATACCCAACCTGAATATGATGTGTTATCACCAACTAATATTCAAGATTTGTTATTCTTAGAAAACCGTGACCGTTCATATGATCCAAATATATATCGTTTGCGCGGGCATTATAATGTACAGAATTTAGATTTTGATTTAAGTCAGTTTGGATTATTTTTAAATAATGATATTATTTTCATCACCGTTCATTACAATGATATGATTGAATTGGTTGGAAGAAAACTAATGGTCGGGGATGTGATTGAGTTACCGCATTTAATAGATTATAACCCATTAGATGAAAAAATACAATATGCATTAAAACGCTTCATGCAAATTACCGATGCTAATTATGCAAGTGAAGGTTTTAGTCCAACATGGTTCCCGCACTTGTGGCGTATTAAATGTGAACCATTAGTTGATAGTGAAGAATTTAGTCAGATATTAAGTGAACCAAATCAGCAAGATAATTATTTAGGTATTTGGGATAATAGTAAACCTTATCCAGAAGGCTATGTAATTACATTCGGTGATAAAAACTACAAAGCAATAGCTGACGTACCTGCAGGTACTATGCCACCTGATCCTGCATATTGGGAATTAGATACTAATAGCAACCTTAAAGATATTCTTGCTACATACAATAAAAATATTAAAATTAATGATGCGGCACTAGCAGAAGCACAGCGAATAGTTCCTAAGTCGGGATACAATACAAATGACCTATACATTGTTCCAACATACGGCGAGTACATAAGTAACAACGTACCTTCTAAACAATATAATAATCCCGCACCTCCTATAGCTGGAGTAGTTCCTAATACAGGAACTGTTGGAGTAATGCAATCACCCATGTATGCTCCCGCACCAGTAATTAGAATTCCAAAAGCAACTGTTAAAAGTATTTGGGATATGACTGCTGACATGGGCTTTGATAAGTTAGACTTCTTTAATGCAGTAAGTATAGAAAAATTAGTACTAGCACCAGAAATGGCTGAAAGCGGAACTGGCTCTGGTTTTGTAAGTGGTAATCAAATATTAGCACTGACCCCAATTGGTGAAGTTAAAGGTCCATATGGTACTGCTGACAACACTTATGCAACCGCTGACCAAAACCCAGAAGCACCCGGATTTACAGGTACAGAACCATATGGTCCTAACACAATGGATTATCGTGCTGACTGTGATCCACGATTCCAATATATCGCTCGTAGCAGTCCAAGAACATTTGGTTACACAACTGCATATATGAGTGGTGATGGTCAAGCACCAAATGGATTCCCTACAGGGGCAGGAATAAGTTTCCCACAAAATCCTCAAGTTGGAGATTACTTCTTACGCATTGATTACTTGCCACAGATATTATATCGTTGGGATGGTAAACTATGGGTTCGCATCTCTACCAACATACGAACTGAAACTGGCTTTAGTAATTCTAGTAAAACACAATTGTCTAGCTTTATTAATAATCATGCAGAAACAAAACTTACAGACGGTACGTATGTACCACAAAGACAACCGTTATCAAGTATTTTAACATTGTCACCGGACGCAATACCACCAGGAACATAAAGATTATATATGGCACAGTTTTTTTACGACAATCAGATTCGCAGATTTTTAATTCAATTTGCAAAAATATTCAGTAATTGGTATGTTACTAAAGGTAAGGACCCTGCAGGTCATCCAATACTAGTACGTGTACCTATTATGTACGGTGATAGTAGTAGACAGGCTTCTACTGTGATTGCAAATAACTCTGCTAGTAATTTACCTAGTGCACCTCTAATTACATATTATATTAGTGGACTAGAATACAATCAAAAATGGACACAAGACCCTACTTACGTTGATAACATACAAGTACGTCAAAGAGCATATAATCCAGAAACACAGCAATATGAGACTACACAAGGTCAAGCATTTACTGTTGAACGATTAATGCCAGTTCCATATACACTAAGAATCAATGTAGACTTTTGGACTACCAACTATAATCAAAAATTAGAACTGATTGAACAGTTAGGTACATTGTTTAATCCTGCACTAGAGATACAGAGTACAGATAACTTTATTGATTGGACTTCACTGAGTGCAGTTTTTCAAGATGGCTTGACATTTAGTAGTCGTACTATCCCTCAAGGTACTGGTAATCCAATTGACGTAATGACTTGGAAATTCTATATGCCCGTATGGATAAGTACTGCAAGTAAACTTAAAAAGATGGGTGTTATTGAAAAAATCATTGCAAGCATATTTAAAGGTACTGCATTGACTGACATACAAGATGACGATTTGTTATTAGGCACTAGACAAAAAATTACCCCATATGGGTATAAATTATTATTATTAGGTAATCAATTACAAATACTACCTGCGGATAATGCATTTTATCCAAGCAATGTAAATTTAGATTTACCACCTAGCCCACAGACTGATGTATACTGGTCTAGTGTATTGAACGTATATGGTACAGTAAGACCCGGTATCAGTCAAATTTGGTTGCAAAATCCATATATGGATCATGATATTGTAGGTACAATAGTTCCTAATCCAAGTGATGATAGATTTTTAATTTACAGCATCGACCCAGACACATTGCCGCAAAATACACTAGACCCAGTAAACAGTGTGATTAACCCACAGCTTACAGGACCAAACTCAGGTTTACCCGGACCTATTAATGGTGTTAGATATTTGATTGTTGAAAACATAGGTAGTCCAGGTGACAGCACTGTTGCTTGGGGTAACCTTGTAGCAAATGCCAATGATATCATTGAGTTTGATTCAACTACAATGGAATGGTTTGTAGCGTTTGATAGTCAAACTAATACTCAAGTGCAATATGTGACCAATCTATCAACATCTATCCAATATAGATTTGTTGAAGATACTTGGATGAAATCATATGAAGGTTGGTATGACCAGGGAGATTATTCTATAGTAATTTAATTTTTGATAAATTATTATATGAGTAATACTTCTGCGGGTGTTTTCTTTTACAGTAGAAAAACCAATCGTTATCTTTACATGCTTAGAACTGATGCCAAAAATCCTGGCAACTGGGGCATTCCTGGTGGAAAAATTGAAGAAAACGAAACTCTACTAGAGGGTATGATAAGAGAGTGTGAAGAAGAAGTAGGATATTTTCCACCAAATGGGAAGTTAGTGCCAATACAAAAATTCATTAATAATACCTTTACCTATCATACCTTTTTTTGTGAAGTAGAAAATGAATTTGTCCCCATATTAAATGAAGAACATTGTGGTTATGCTTGGGTAGGTGGAAGTCAGTATCCTAAACCATTACATCCAGGATTGTTTAGCACTGTCAACTTTGATATAGTACAAGAAAAACTAAACACACTAACAAAAAAGACTGCCTAAGCAGTCTTTTTTTATTTTAGCAATTTTGCAAATGTTTCAAAGCCAATTGAACCTACAATAACACCTGCTCCCATCATCATCCAGCGCCATTTCTCTAATGCAGAAACTTTGCTGGATAACTTATCATGTGCGGCATTATCTTCGTCACGCATTGACTTGAGCATTGCTCTGGTTTCTTCAGCGTTCTTATCCAAAGCATCATGTAGCTGTTTTACATTGTCCTTAATCTCACCGACTTTTTCTTCGATGTTCTTAACTTGAACTTGTAAAACAGCTATTTCTGTTTCAGGTTGAACTTGCAATGCTCTACTCGTAGCCATTTTATGCACTCGCAATCGTTACAATCGGATAAGGCTGAGCGTTAGCTGTGTTAGCAGTTTCCGCACTATTGAATGTAGCATAAGCTGGCGCCGCATTGATATATCCTAGATTACCAGTTGGTTGTCCTGGAGATACAATGTTGCCTGTTGCAACTGGACCAGAATCCGCTGTAAACAACCAAGTATTGTGGTCAGAAAGACTTTGAACTGTTTGTGTAGAGCTATTAGCATATGTAGCTAGAACACGCATTGTGTTTGGTGTCAATGCTGTATTAGCAAGGTTAGCTGTATAGCACTGTGCTGTTAAACCACTTGTTGCGCCAGTCACTAGATATTTTTGTTTACCTTTTTGACGAACAATGTATCCAGCTTC
>Ga0209401_1000402_pt1 | contig 29592 bp, 27 predicted proteins | sample M_140807_MF_Meta_FD_187318 | JGI IMG/M metagenome (GOLD analysis project Ga0209401, IMG submission 187318) | Freshwater microbial communities from Lake Montjoie, Canada to study carbon cycling - M_140807_MF_MetaG (SPAdes) (version 2) | ecosystem: Environmental > Aquatic > Freshwater > Lake... | reverse complement strand
CCAGGCCAGGATCTACAAAGCGCTGCCCTCGCGGCAGCCGCCTGACAACGACCAGATTCAGATCAGGTCACAGGCCTCGGGATTTACACCACTCCAAGGGACGCGGCCCCTAATTCCTCCAGAGCGCCCCCCTGACAGACCAGCCCAATCCCAGCCGGCAGTCCCTCACCGTTCCCCCTCTCCCTTTTCTCCCCAAGCCATGACGGCGTTGACCACCCAGCAGCAAGCCAGCACCTGGGCCTTCGGTCCCTACAGCCTCGATGCGGAAGGCCACCTTTCGCTCGGACCATCGGCGATCCCCCTCTCTCCGCTGCAGCGCCGCCTGCTGCTCTCCCTGGTGCGCCATGCGGGCCACGTGCTTGAGAAGGAAACCCTGCTGCAGGAGGTGTGGGGCCACACCCAGGTCAGCGACGTGAGCCTGGCTCGGGCGATCCATGGCCTGCGCCGCATCCTGGACCGCGGGCCCCTGGGGTCCAGCGTCATCCGCACGATCTATGGCAGTGGCTATCGCTTCGACGCTTCGGTGCGGCTGCAGGCCCCGAAAGAGACGCCAGCCGCACCGACCGAGCCCGGTGACTTTCCCTCAGCCCTCGCCCTGAGCCATTTCGTGGAGGGGCTGGTGCAGGTCCGGCACCGGGACCCCCAGCTGCTGCCCAATGCCGCACAGCACTTTCGGCACTGCCTAGCCAAGCATCCGGAGTTCGCCCCGGCCCAGGTACAGCTGGCAGCCACCCTGCTGAACCAGTTCCACTGGGGTCAGCTCAGCGCGGAGTCGATCGAAACGGAGGTGGAAGGCCTGCTGCGACAAGCGGAAGCCTCGGGTGCCGTCAGCGACCAGGTGCAGGGGCTGCGGGTGGAGGTGCTGTCCCTTCTGAACTGGCAGCCCCAGCTGGCCGAAGCGCGGTTCGCCTCCTGGCTACCCCAGCAGCTTCCCCCCGGCGCACCCCTCCATGGCTGGGTGCGCCACCTGTTGGCCACCGGCCGGCCGGCCGAGGCCCTGGCCCTGGTGGAACCCGAACTGAGCAGCGACCATCCCTCTGGCTGGATGCTGGCCGGCCTGAGCCAGCTGCAGCTCGGTCGGCCCGAGGAGGCCGCGTCAATGGTGCGTAGTCAGCTGTGCCTTGATCCCTCCCTGGCGGCGCCCCGCTGGCTGCTCGCCCTCTGCCTGGCCCAGGCCGGACGGCCAAAAGATGCCCTGCAGGAGCTGGCCCAATGTCGGCTTGCCGAGAGCCGCCAGGTCAATCTGCAGGCTGCCACGGCCCTGGTGCTCACCCTCTGCGGGGACAAGCAGAAGGCCTCCAGCCTTCTCGCATTGGTCCTTCGCAGCCCCAAGCAGCAGATCACCATGACCAGTCTTTGGGGCCTGGTGGCCGTGAGCCTCGGCGAAGAGGCTGCGGCAGCGCGGCTGCTGCATCAAGCGGTGCAGGATCGCTGCGGCCTGGCTCCCTTCGCCTGGACCTTGAGCGGCCTGATGCGGCACGGCCAGAGCGCAGCCCTGGCGTCTTTCCAGGCCCGGATGGCTGGTTTCTTCGAGTTGAAGCAGGCTCCGATCGAGCCGGACTTGAGCGCTGCCTGAACCAGGCGGCGGCACGGGGTCGCAGCCGCTGCACTTTTTGAGTGGCCACGGCTACTAGCCGTGGCCAGCATCAGGGGGAGCATCCTCTCCACCATGCCCAACGGCCAACCCAACATCTTGATCCTCTGGGGCGATGACATCGGCCAGAGCAATCTGAGCTGCTACAGCCACGGGCTGATGGGGTACCAGACCCCCAACATCGACCGCGTCGCCAAGGAAGGCGCCAAGTTCATCCACTACTACGCCGAGCAAAGCTGCACCGCTGGTCGCGCTGCCTTTATGAGCGGCCAAAGCGTGGTGCGTACCGGCCTCAGCAAGGTGGGGCTGCCCGGGGCCGAGCTGGGTTACAAGGCGGAGGATCCCACCATTGCCGAGCTGCTTAAGCCGCTGGGCTATCGCACCGGCCAATTTGGCAAAAACCACTTTGGTGACCGCGACGAGCATCTGCCGACGATGCACGGTTTTGACGAGTTCTTCGGCAACCTTTACCACCTCAATGCCGAGGAGGAGCCCGAGCTGCGGGATTATCCCCAGCCCGAGGATTTCCCCCACTTCCGCGAGCGTTTTGGCCCCCGCGGCGTGCTGCACTGCTGGGCCAATGGCGATGGCAGCCAGCGGATCGAAAACACCGGCCCGCTCACCCGTAAGCGGATGGAAACGGCCGATGATGAATTCATGGCCGAGGCCAAGCGCTTCATCCGTGATTCGGTGGCCTCTGGTGAACCCTTCTTCGTGTGGTTTAACACCACCCACATGCACTTCCGCACCTACTCACGGCCCCAGGACGTGGGCCGTAGCGGCCGTTGGCAATCGGAATACCACGACGTGATGATTTATCACGATGAGTGCATCGGCGAGATGCTGAACCTGCTCGATGAGCTTGGTGTGACTGACAACACAATCGTGATGTACGGCACCGACAATGGCCCTCACATGAACAGCTGGCCGGATGCCGGCATGACCCCCTTCCGCAGCGAGAAGAATTCCAACTGGGAGGGGGCTTTCCGGGTGCCGGCCCTGGTGCGCTGGCCGGGTCATATCGCCCCCGGCACCATCTTTAGCGGCATCGTCAGCCACCTCGATTGGCTGCCCACCCTGCTGGCGGCCGCCGGCGAACCGGAGATCAAGCAAAAACTGCTGAGCGGTCACCAGGTGGGCAATAAGACCTTCAAGGTCCACCTTGATGGCTACAACATGCTCGACTACTGGACCGGCAAGACGGTGAAGAGTCCGCGGGTGGAGTTCTTCTACTTCTCCGACGACGGCGACCTGGTGGGTCTGCGCTACGACAACTGGAAGTTTGTGTTCATGGAGCAGCGTGAACCGGGCACCTGCCAGATATGGGCCGAGCCCTTCGTGAAGCTGCGGGTGCCGAAAATCTTCAACCTGCTCACCGATCCCTACGAGCGGGCTGACATCACCTCCAACACCTATTGGGATTGGATGTTTGATCATGTCTTCCTGCTGGTGCCGGCCCAGACCTATGTGGCCCAGTTCCTCTCCACCTTCCGGGAGTTCCCGCCACGCCAGAAGCCAGCCAGCTTCTCGGTGGCGGATGTGATCGAACAGATGGGCCAGGGGGCCAGCGGCGGCGGCTGAGCCGATCCTTCCCAACGCCTTCCCATTCCGTTTCGAAGGCCAACGCTCCACTGCCAAAGGCGGTGGAGCGACCTAGAACCAAAGCAACGGCAAAGGCCCAGGTTCCGCGTGGCCCAGCGGAACCTGTTCTCAAGCTCCTCTGCGGAGCTCCTCTCCGGCCTCCTGGTTCGGAAGGTCATCCATCCCTTATGCCGTGCTTCTCGCCCTTTCTTCCATGCCCCCACCGCTCCTCCGCGGCATCCTTGCCTGCGCCGCCCTGCTTGGCTCCTGCCTGATGCCCGCTGCGGCGCAAAGCCAGAGCCAGCCGGCCCCGTCAAGTGCCACGCCCAGCAAGGTGCTCTACACCCTCGCCACCCAATGCAGCCTGGCCGGCGGCCCTCCCCAGCCCTGCACGGTCGAGGCGACCGATGAGAGCGGCACCACCATCTACCGCCATCGCATCGGAGCGCAAACGATCGCCGTGCGGATCACCGATTCGCCGGTGACGATGGCGATCAAGAGCGGCACCAGCACCACCTGGGTCCCGCTGCGCACCGCCGGCGCCCTGTTCTCCACCAACACGATCTGCTTCAACGGCCGCGAGCTCTGCGTGGTGAACCCCAACTACCTCAACAGCGTGCGGGAAGACCGCCAGGACCTGCGCCTGCAAGGCAGGGATCTGGTGAAGGTGCACTTCGGCCCCGACGGCCGGGTGAATGCCAGCTGCTACGACTCAGGTTGCGAGGCCGACTTGCGATGAGTGGCCCCCTGATCAGCTCGACGTCCTGGCGTCGTCGGAACAGCTTGGTGCTGGCCCTGATGCTCGCCGTGCCCTCGATCACCTCGCCCCTGGCGGCCCTGGCGGTGGCGCTGGACACCTCCCAGTACCCGCTGATCGCCCGTGGTGGCGGTGGTGGTGGGCGTGGTGGTGGTGGATTCAGTGGCGGTGGCCGTGGTGGTGGGAGTTTCGGAGGGGGGCGCAGCGGCTTTCAGAACACCGGAGGGGCCGGCGGCCTCAACCGCGGTGCCAACCGTCCCAGTGGGGGATGGAGCCAATCGGTGCGCGGCAACGCGCCGAGTCCCAGCCTGAGTCGCCCGGCCTCAAGGCCATCCGGCGGCTTCAGTGGCGCCGACCGCACCCCCGGCAGCCTCGGCGCGGGCAACCGCACCCCGGGCAGCCTCGGTGGCGGCAACCGCACCCCGGCAGACTTCGGCAACCGCACGCCTGGGGATCTCGGGAACCGCACACCTGGTGATTTCGGCAACCGCACCCCCGGGAGCCTGGGCGGGATCGACCGCACCCCGGGCAGCCTGAGCGGGATTGACCGCACACCAGGCAATGTCGACCGCTCCAACCTGGGCAACCGCACCGGTCTGACCAGCGGCGATCGCGCCCTCGGCGGTGATGGCAGCTTCAACCGCAACGCCAACCTCAACCGCGACAACCTGAACGGCAGCTTCAACCGCGATGGTCAACGGGTCTTCAACGGCAGCGTGGGCAACAACTGGAGCCGGAACTGGAACGTCAACAATGTGAACCTCTCACCCGGTTGGGCCCGGCCCGGCTGGGGCTATGCCCGGCCCTGGGGCACCGGCTGGTATGGCGGCTGGGCCACCCCCAGCTGGGGCTGGTGGGGCGCCAACGCGGCCCTCTGGGGCATCTCCACCCTGGCCTCGGCCGCGGTGATCAATGCCGCGGTGGATTCGGCGGTCTCCAGTAACACCACCTACATCGTGGTGCCTCAAACCACCTACCAGCTGCTCTACGGCACGGTGCAACCCAGCGGCAGCCAGGGGGTCACCTTCCTGGTCCAGGCCGACGGCAACACCTACAACCTCACGGCCGACTGCAACGCAGGCACCATCGATGGGGCCATGCCGAACGACGCCGCCCAGGCGGAGCTGCTCAATGCGGCCTGTCAGGTGGCCTACGGCTCAGCCTCCTGAGGCCCAATCCCCAGCCCTCCACCCCAGGCGACCCTCGCCTGCTGGGTGGGGGGCTTCTTTTCGTCAGGACCGCCTCAAGCGCCGTGCGTGACAGCGTGGGCAACGGCGTGGGCGAGCCGGGCATCTGTGGCCAACCTGAGATCAATGCCATCCGACGGGAGGACACGATGAGCTGGAGCGAACTCGAACGCCTCGTGGAGGAAGCGGAGGGTGATGGCGTGATCCGAAGGGGACTGCGCCATTGCCGCTCCCGCCGGGAGCTGCTGCTGGCGGCCCAGCGACTGGGCTACGACATCGGCAGCGCCGATCTTCACCAGGCGTGGGAGCTGCACCACCAAGAGTGCATGGGTGAGGTGCCGACCGATCGCAGTGTTCCCGACTCAGCCGCTGGATCGCAGAGCCATCAACCGCAGAGCGTTGAAATGCTGAGCGTTGAACCGCAGAGTGGTGAGCCCCTTCCCCTCGCGGCCTGAACCATGGCCAATCCACCACGCTCTGCCCTAGTGATGAAACTGCAGATCCTCGGAGCGGTGCTTCTGCCCCTGGCCCTCTTGATGGTGTGGCTGGGCTCGAAAGGGTTCTTCCAGGCTGTCGGTCCCTGAAGGGCGGCGTCAGACCACTCACAGGGGAGTTCAGTCTTGGATAAAGGCCGTGGAGCGACTCCTGGCTGAGCCGCTCGCTCAGGCCTCCGGTAGGGCTTCTCCACCGCCGTGCACAAGACGGCCGAGGTTCATGCCGGCCCGATAGGCCGCGTCATGGAGCTCGGCGCGCTGGCTCTCATCGAGGCCATCCCAGAACGCATGAAACAGATCGAGCGAGGCCTTGCCCGCCCCCACCACGCCCGCCAGGGTCATCGGCAGACTGAGCCAGGGGAAGACCAGCAACACCAGACTCAGCACCAAGCCCATGGCAGCGCCCTGCTGCATGGAGCTCCAGATGCTGCGAAGCACAAGGGAGGCCTGATCCCGCCTTCGCAGTTCGCCTCGCCTGACCATGGCCTCGGTGCGCAGAGCACTCAAGAGAGCCTGGTACACCCCGTACACCACCATGGCGCCGAGGGTGGATTCGCTCACGAACTTGCCCGTTCCGATCGGCCCGGCCAGACCGAGATCCAGCGAAGCCAGGCCAGCAAGGGGAGCGGCCTCCAAGCCGGGCTGGGGAATCCTGTAGGGATCGCGCTCGCGGGCCATGGGACGTCCTGTTCACCCAATCGACGCCATCTTGGCGTGAACGGAGTGGAGCGCCAAGCGGCGTCAGAGGTGGGGATCCCCCCCCCGCCCCTCAGCGGATCACCAGAACGGGCAGGTTGGCCTGCACCAGAACACGCTGGGTCTGACTGCCCAGCAGCATCCGCTGGAATCCCCGCCGTCCATGGGAGGCCATCACGATCAGGTCACAGCCGAGCCGCTCAGCCGCGCTCACGATGGCCCGGTGGGGAACGTCGCCGCTGGTCCGTTCCGCAGCAGCTTCCACCCCGGCAGCGGCGGCGATGGCCAGAGCATCGGCCACTGCCCTCTCGCTGAGCTCCCGGGCGGCATCGGCCAAGGCGGTCAGGGTGGCAGCGTCCAGCCGCTCCCCCATACCGGGCACCGGCATGCGGGGCTCCTGCTGCACCGTGAGGATAGTGATCCTGGCGCCGAGGGCCGCCGCCAGCCCCACTGCCTCCCGCACCGCCCGCAGGGAACGCTCGGTGCCATCGCTTGGAACCAGCAGATGGGCGTAGGCCATGGGACGCCACGGGTGTTTGCCCTGTCTAGGGTCCCGATCCGTGGTCAGCCAGCTTCAGGGGCAGCGCCGACGACTGGCCCACGCGTTTCCCGCTGCCGGCAGGGCACGCCCAGCCAGGACGCCCGCCAGAATCGCGCCATGGTTTCCCATCCAGCCCCAGCCGCGGAGCAGAAGTCCCCACCAGCCGCCTGGCGGGATCAGTGGTATCCGGTGGCCTTCCTGAGGGATCTGGATCGTTCCAGGCCAAGCCCCTTCACCCTGCTCGGGGAAGACCTGGTGCTGTGGTGGGATCGGACCGGGGGCTGTTGGCAGGCCTTCACCGATGTGTGCCCTCACCGCTTGGTGCCCCTCTCCGAAGGTCGCCTCAATGGGGCCGGCGAGCTTGAATGCCCTTACCACGGCTGGACCTTCGAAGGCAGTGGACGCTGCACGGCGATCCCCCAGGCGATGCCGGGAGCCCGACCCACACCACGCCGTTCCAGCTGCCGCCGCCACGCCACCAGCGAAGCTCAGGGCCTGTTGTTCGTGTTCGCCGGCGATCCTGAGCTCGCCGCGTCAGTCCCGCTTCCCCTGGTGCCGGTGCTGGAGCAGGAGGGAGAACGTTGGCTGGTGCAGGACACCTTCAGGGATCTGCCGATGGATGCCCTCACCCTGTTGGAGAACGTGGTGGACGTGAGCCACGTGCCCTTCACCCACCACCGCACCGTGGGCCGACGGGAGAACGCGGCACCGGTGCAGGCCCGGCGCACCAGCTTCGGGCCCGAGGGCTTCACGATGGAATGGGAGGAGGGGCCCCGACGGGGCAAGTTGGGCAGCCAGCACACCACCTTCCTGGCCCCCGGGCTGCTCTGGCACGACCTCACCGCCCGCGGCTTCGCCCGCATCCTCACGGTGGTCTATGCCGTGCCGACCCGGCGGGGAGAATGTCGCCTCTTTGCCCGCTTCCCGTTCCGCTTTGAATCGCGGCTACCGGCGCTGCTGCTGCGGCTGCGGCCCCTCTGGCTCCAGCATCTCGGCAACCATCGGGTTCTGGAGGACGACCAGATTTTCCTGCACTGGCAGGAGCGGGTCCTGGAGCGGCAGGGCGGCAGCAGCTCGATGGGTCGTGCCTTCTTTCTGGCCACCGCTGCCGATGGCTACGTGAAGGCGCTGCACGACTGGATCAATCGCCATGGCGGCGAACCCTTCCCGGACCAGCCGCTGCCACCCCGGCTGGATCGCCTGACCCTGATGGACCGGCAGCACAGCCATACGGACCACTGCCGCGCCTGCTCAGGAGCCCTGGCCGCGATCCGGCGCTGGCGGCCCCTAGTGCGCGGGCTTCCCTGGTTCGGCCTGCTGCTGCTGGCCCTGGTTCCCACCCTGGTGGGGCTGGCCGCCGGCCTGCTGCTGAGCGCCGCCGGCCTGCTGCTGGGTCAACGGCTGGATCGCTGGGAGATCGAGCTGCAGCGAGGCGATGGCAGGCCCCCGCGCAACCGCGACTGAGCTGGATCTGGGATGGTGGGCGGTCAGCCGTCAGGCCGCTCCCTGCCACCCGGCCAGATGGGAGGCCGCCTGCGACCGAACCAGGGTGCGGGAGGCAGGCAGGGCCGGCTCCAGCCTGGAAGAGCTGAAGGGGGGTAACGAGCGGGTCCGCAGCCAGGCTCCCCAACGGAATTCATGGAAGGGAATCAGGGGAGCGGGCTCGATCAGGCCCTCCTTCTTGAGCTTCCAGACCAGACTGCGGTAGGGATCATCCTGAAGCCCGATCAGTCCTGTGGGCAGGGCGGATGGTTCCAGGGGTCCCTGGCCCCTTCCGTCGTAGAGGTAAAGCCAGCCCCGCTCACGCAGGGTCTCAAGCACCACGGCCCGGCTGTCGCTGGCCACCTCGAGCACCACATAACCAAAGGCGATGGCGCTGGGCTCCATCTCCACCAAGGCCCGCAACCGATGATGGCGGTCCACCATCCAGAGATGGCCGGCGGCATTGCGCACCAGAGGGACCGGCTTGCCACCGAGATACTGGCGACGCTCGTTACTGGTTTCCTGAGAGAAATCCACCTGGCGGCTCCGTACTTCCGCCAACCCCACACACATCTGGGTGGGTTGCAGATCAGAGATCACCACCTCGATCAGGTCATCCTGGCCCCGGGGTGGCGGCAGGGGTTGGTATGGGGGAAGGCGCAGACTCATGATTCATCAAGACGTACCGCCATCCTTACCCTGACCGGGCATTTTCCTGCTAGTTGCTGCTGGTTGAAACGACCGTTGACGGCGGGCCAGACAGCCCTGAGCGGCGCGGAATAGGGTCATGCTCAGGTGCTGCATACCATGACGATCCCATCCGGTGCTGGTCCCCTGGTCGGTTCCGGCGACGTGCTCCAGGGCCCCCATGGACCGATCGGGGTGCTGGTCTGCGGCCATGGCAGCCGCAACCGGCTGGCAGTGGAGGAATTCGCCTCCCTGGCCCGGCAGCTGCAACAAAGCCTGGGTCGGGTGCCCGTGGAGTTCGGCTACCTGGAGTTTGCCCGACCGATTCTCCGCGATGGCCTTGATGCCCTGCGCCGGCGTGGGGTGAGCCACGTGCTGGCGATCCCGGCCATGCTCTTCGCCGCGGGGCATGCCAAGAACGACATCCCCTCGGTGCTCAACACCTACGCCGCCGAAACCGGGCTGCGCATCGACTACGGACGGGAGCTCGGGGTGGATCGCCGCATGATCCAGGCGGCGGGAGCCCGGATCCGCGCCTGCCTGGAGCAGGCTGATCGGCAGGACCTGGCGGAGGGCCGGCAGCCGGTGCCCGTCGACGAGACCCTGCTGGTGGTGGTGGGACGGGGCTCCTCCGATCCCGATGCCAACAGCAACGTGGCCAAGGTGACCCGGCTGCTGGTGGAGGGCTTCGGCTTCGGCTGGGGCGAAACCGTGTATTCCGGCGTCACCTTTCCCCTGGTGGAGCCCGGCCTGCGCCACCTGGTGAAGCTCGGCTACCGCCGCATCGTGGTGTTCCCCTATTTCCTCTTCTCCGGCGTGCTGGTGAGCCGGATCGTGCAACACAGCCAGCGGGTGGCCGCCGACCATCCCGAAACCCAGTTCCTGCAGGCCTCCTACCTGGGCGACCACCACGAGGTGCTGGCCACCTTCCGCGACCGGGTAGAGGACGTGCTGCGCGGCGACACCGACATGAACTGCTCCCTGTGCAAGTACCGGGCCCAGGTGCTGGGATTTGAAATGGAGGTGGGGGCGCCCCAGCACAGCCACCACCACCATGTGGAGGGGCTGGTGGAGAGCTGCACCCTCTGCGAAAGGGAATGCACCGGAGCCTGTCAGGAGGACGGCGTTCCGTTGCCAGCGGCAGGAGCGACCCAGGCCGCAGCTCCACTGGCCGGCCGTGGGCAGGACCACCAGCAAGGTCATAGCAATGACCATGGCCACGCGCACAACCATGACCATGAACATGACCATCCCCATGGCCATAGCCATGATCACGATGCGCCAGACCATGACCATCACGGCCAAGAGGGTCATGGGCACCACCACACCCCCTACCCCCACGCGGACCATCCACTAGGCCCCCGCACGCTCAGACATCCCAGGCCCGAGTAGAGGTCACAGAGCGACATCACAATCCGAAAACAACCGGAGGGTTTTGACGCGTTCGGCTGTCTCATCCTGCGGCGAATCCCATCGGACTGGCACTGATCAGCTCTGCTGATCCATGGGGGATTTCCCCATTCATGCTCCGTTTTCCCCAGTTTTAAGGGGGTTTTTCCCCAGGTCAGCCAGACCGGACCAGGCTTTGCAGGCGTGCTGGGGAAAACATCCGTTTGCTCACCTCGCTCTTGACAAGCCGGCGCTCACCTGCGCTGAAGGGCCAAGCGGTTGATGCCGCCGGGCAGGAAGCAGCCACCGCAGGCGATCTCAACGGGATCCGCCTTGATTCCAGGCTGCCAGATCCGCTTTGACGCCACCCCCTGTCCTGTGGCGTACTGGCTGCGCACAGACCTGATCAGCCGCGCGATGTCGATGGAGAGCCACCTGCCCCGATCGCCCAGAACCAACAACAGCGATGGGTCCGGCAGGCCGGCCAATGTGAGCCTTGAGGCAGAGGTGCCTGAGGTGCTGTTTGAAGGGATGCGCAGCTTCATCAGCAACCATCCCCACTGGGATCAATACAGCCTGATCAGCTCGGCCCTGGCGAGCTTCCTGTTTCAAAACGGCTGCAACGATCACGTGGTGACCAAGCACTACCTGGACGGACTCTTCCTCAGGCCCTGATCGCCAGTTGCTGCTGCCGCGAACCTGAGCAGGCGTGCCCGTACGGATCAGACATCGTGAGCCAGAGGAAAAAAGCCACCCTTCACGGGGGAATGCAACCCGAGCGAAGCTCCAGGAAGCAGGTGCATGAAAAAGGCGGAGGTGCCAGCCCCCGCCTGATGATTTCTCCCTTGCCCGACCCTTGGAAGGTCGCCAGCTGATTGTCCGCAATGCCCGGCAGACAATCTGTTGTGATGAACACCAACCAGCCGATCCTGTGCTCAGGTCCTGAAGCGCGGCTCAACCGCCCTCTTGATCCTCGCCGCGACGCATCCGCTCCACCGCTGCTTCGCAGGCACGCCAGGTGAGCGCCATCGACGTGAGGGTGGGACTCTGCCAGCCCGCACTGGGCCAGCTCGCGCCATCGCTGACCAGCACATTGCGGGCCTGCCAGCAACGATTCCAGGGATCAAGCACCCCGTCCTCCGGGGTCTGGGCCATGCGGGCCCCACCAAGTTCATGGATGTAGTAGCCGGGTGGGGCAGCCCCGGGGGCCACGGCGACGCCGCCGCGGATCAGGGGTTCAAGCAGCGGCAACACGAACAGCTCCTCTAGGGGACGGATCGTGCCGCCCGCCGCGCTCACCACCGCCTCCATGCGCGCCTGCATGTGGGCCACCATGGCCGCCTCATTCGCTCCCCAACGGCATTCGATCCGGGGACTGGGCAGACCCCAACGATCCAGTCGCTTGGGGTCGAGCCGCACCCGGTTGGCGGCGGAGCTCAGCACCTCACCATGGCCGATCAGGAAGCCCACGGCCTCTCCACGCCGACGTTGCAACAGGGCTGGGGGGTCGAAGCGGGAGATGGCGGCCCAGAGTCCGTAGCCGCGGCGGAAGCCCAGGCCCTCCTCCGGCGTGAGGTTCACGGTGTTAGGAATGAAGCAGCTGCCGGCCCCCGAAAGCTCGGCCGGTTCTGACGGCGATGGAATGCCAGGCAGCGAGAAGAAGCGGCTGCTGGAGATGTGGTCCATCAGAAAACGGCCCAGACAGCCAGAGGGATCGACCAGGCCTCCTTCACCCTGCTCCCGGCAGGAGTGGAGCAAGATCCGCACCGACTCGATCGTGGAGGCGCACAGCACCACCAGGGGAGCCCGCACCAATTCACGGCGGCCGCTCACGCCATCCACCACCACCACCCCCTCGGCCCGCTGCCGACCCGGCTCGATCGCCAGGTGGCTCACCACTGCCTGGCTGCGCACCCGCACCCGGCCGGTGGCCAGGGCCCGGGCCAGGGTGATCCCCGGGGAACTGGAGGGGGGCCACGGAGCCGAGGCGTTGGGCCGGTGCAGACGGAAACCGCGGGAGTGGATCAGAGGCAGGCCGAGCTCCCGGCTGATGGAGCGGCCCAGATGCTCCTCGCCCGGCGTGAACGGCAGGGGGGTCTGGTAGTCACCATCGGGTAACTGTTCGAGGCCATCGGCCTGGCCATGGACGCCTAACAGGCGCTCCAGCCGGCTGTAGAAGGGTGCGAGGTCGGCCGTGCCGATCGGCCAGGAGGGCCCATGGCCATCCCGCGCTCCGGCCTGGAATTCCGCCTCGGAGAGCCGCAGGGTGATGCCGCCCCAGGTGAGGCTGCGGCCGCCCACCTGGCGCCCCCGGGTCCAGAGGAAGGGCGCATCGGGAGGCGTGCTCCAGGGATTGTCCCGCTCATCGACGAATAGGTCGGGATTGTGCTTCCAGTACCCCGGATGCTGGGCCTGGCGGCGCTGACGCCCGCTGCTGAGGTTGGCGATGCGCTGCAGGGTGTTGCGGGGTTCGCTGCCGATGGCCCGATCAGCGGTGAGCTCGGGGCCCGCCTCCAGCACCAACACCCGCAGCCCCGCTTCGGCGAGCACCATGGCGGCCACCCCGCCGGTGGCCCCTGATCCGACGACCACCGCATCAAGCCCTGGGCCACTGCCACCGATCGCGTCGGAACCAGCCGAGCCAGCTGCCATGGCTCAATGCCCCCGCCGGATGTAGCGGAGCAACTGGCCCGGCCAGTCGCTCGGCGCATCCAGTGGCTTCAGCTGCAGGCTCAGCATGGAGGTGGCCAGGGGCCAGCCCCCGCGGCGTACGGCGCCGATCACATGGAGCGGCACCGAAACAGCCAGCAGGAACCAGGCGGTGAGATGAAGGGCATAGGGCAAGGGGGTGGTGTGGTGATCCACCAGCCACTCGGTCTGCATCTGGAGGCCACTGCCCACGGCCAGGCCGAGGGCCAGCAGGGGCAGGCTGTTGGCGGCCCGGCGCAGCCGGCCGGCCCCAAGGGTCAGGGCATAGGGAACGAACAGCAGCAGCACCAGCGCCAGAACAAAGCCGATCTGGCCGTGGAGCTCGATCCATTCACCGTCGAGCTGGAACGGAAAGCGCCCCCAGCGCCCATCGAAACAGCCCAGCAGCAGCAGGCCGGTGATCCAGGCGATACCCACCAGCAAGGCGGTGACCCCATGCAGGAGCCTCAGCAGGGAGGGATGGTACGGAGCGGCCATCAATAGAGCACCATCACGCCAGCATCCTCGCCGCAGCCCCACCCACGGGCCAGGGGGTCTGCCATAAAAAAACCCGGCTTAGTCGCCGGGGAAGGGGACATCGCATCGACGTCGGATGGGGATTGTGGTTCCGTAAGTGGTGGCGGGGGCGAGATTTGAACTCGCGACCTTCGGGTTATGAGCCCGACGAGCTACCAGGCTGCTCTACCCCGCGATGGAGTGGGAACCTTAGAGCTGAACCCAACCCATAGGGTGAGGGATCGGCGATGGCGTCGGTTGCGACCGACACATGAATCCTACCAGCAGGTCTTGCACAGGCTGCTGGGGAACACTCAGGACGCCCCGTCAAAACGCAAGCTACCGCGCACCTCCAGCTGCAGATTCTGACCGGGGTGCAGAAAGGCCTGGCCGAGTTCCTCGAGGGTCACTGGGGTCAGCCAGCCCAGCTGCTCCAACACATGGAGCGCCACGGCGTGCTTGGCCCGAGAAGCGCCGTCCTCCACCTTGATCGCCACCCCCATGCCCTCAGCCACGCGGCTGAGACATTGAATCCCCTCGGCCCCACCCTTGCTCACCACCTGAGCGTGGCCAAGGCGCATCAGGGCCGTGTCAAACCGCCCCTCGCCTGCCACCAGCTCAGGATGGGCCAGCATCGCCCGGCTCAACCGCTCCAGATCCGGGTGCTCGCCTGCCCCGAGATGGGCGAACAGCAGGGCCATCTGAGCGAGCTGGAGCTGCAGGGTAGGGGCACCGCAATCGTCGCGGGCCACCACCAGCTCCGCTGCGGGGATGCCCAGCAGTTCTGCCACCCGTTTCACCACCTCCTGCTGCAGGGGGTGGTCGGCCTGCAGGTAGCTCTCGAGGGGCCAGTGCAATTGACGGCAGGTGGCCAGAAAGGCCGCATGCTTGCCCGAACAGTTGTGTTCCAGGGCGCTGCTGGCCCCAGCTGGCACCGGGCACTGGAGGCGGCTGGCCTCCAGATCGGCGCCCCAGAGGAGACGGAAGGCCTCGCGGGCATGGGCGGCGGTGCCGGCATGGGAGGCGCAGGCGATGGCCAGACCCCGATCCCCGCAGGCGATGCGATCGGCGGCACCGCTGGCCACGAAGGTGGTGGCCTGGAAGGGCTTAAGGGCTGAGCGGATGAAGCTGAGCTGCTGGGGATCGCCGGCCCGCAGCAGCACCCTGCCGCGCTGATCGCACACCACGGCATGGACCCGGTGATGGGATTCCGGGATGCCGTTGCGCAGCAGTCGGACCTCCAGCGGCGGCACACCAGGCCGGGAGGAAGCCGAGAAGCCGGAGGACAGGGTCATGGCGATCGGTGGGGTCCCCCGCAGGGGTGGGCAACGCAGTTCAGAGAGCCTGACAGAGGCCGGCGCCGGCCAGCAGAAGGATCCCGGCCACGGCGGCACCCTGCCGCAGCCTGGTCATCACGGGCTCCACCTGGAAACGCGCCACCAGCAGATCCTGCTGGCGCCAGGCGATCGGCTTCTCCCACACCTGACCGTCGTACCAGCCGGATTCCTCGTACTCCACCGTCTCGGCCACCAGGCGGCGCCGCACGTAGGCCCAGCCAAGCCACTGGCGGGAGAGGAGCAGCAGGGGGAGCAGACCGGCGGCGGTGGCGGCCGCCAGCACCAGCCGCAGGGGGTCATGGCGCAGGGTGAAGCTGCCGCTGGCCACCAGCAGGGCAATCGGGAGGACCAACAACCAGCTCAGCAACAGGGAACGGCCCAGCGGCAGGGAACCTGAGGCAGGCCACACAAAGAACCAGGAGCGCAGTAGCTGGCCGTACTCCTCAAGAGGACGCTGCTCAGGCGGAACCGGACAAGGGGTGTCCTGCACAGGGAGACGGAATCCGGCGTCGGCCATCAGCGCGGTCAGCCTCCCGAGGCCTGAGCCCGGGGAGCCAGAGGACTCACGTAGCGCTCCTGGTCGCCATGGCCCCAGAAGGATTCGAGGTCGTAGTAGGCCCGCTCCTGGGGGGTGAGCACATGCACGATCAGCTCGCCGTAATCCAGCACCACCCAGCGCCCCTCACTCTGACCCTCGCGGCGCAGCGGAAGGCGGCCGATCTCCTGCTCCAGGGTGTCCTCCACCGAACGGGCGATGGCGCGGACCTGCACATCCGTGAGGCCATTGCAGATCACGAACCAGTCGGCCAGGGAGGAGATCTCCTCCACCCGGATCAGGCGGATATCCACGGCCTTGCGGTCATCGCAGGCCTCGGCGGCGAGCCTGGCAAGCGCCTCACTGTCGAGCCCTGAAACCTGTACAGGGGCTCGCTCGGGAGCCATGGCCGAGGAGAAAGGTGTGTCAGCCATAGACGTTCTCACTGGTGACGGATTGACGGGAGCCCTCCTGCTGGGCCATCTCGGCGCGGGCCTTGCCGGCACTCTTGCGGAGGGCCTCGAGGCGGTCTTCGTAGAAGGAACGTTTTTTCTTCTTGCGGGTCTGCTCCACCAGCTCCTTGAGTGCCCCCCCGAGGCTCTTGTAAGCATTGGGCAGGCTGTAGCCGAACCGGCAGGCCAGATCGATGGCCCGCTCGTCGGCCATCACCGCATCCTGCAGGCGCTTCTCGGAATTGTTCTTCAGGTAAAGGCGGTAGCCAGCGAAACCCGAGAGGCCCAGCGCCATGAACAGCAGCATGGCGTCCTGCACCCAGAGCTCCCCGATGGCACCCCCGAGGCCGATCGCCAGGGCCGCCATCTCCCAGCCATCGCGCGGCACGGTGTCGTTCTGGATGCGGCCCACCTCATGCCAGAAGAGAAGGTTGCGGTGATCTAACGCCAGGGCATCCCATTTCTCGAGATCCACCTGGATCTCGATCTCATCGCGGCCAATCTCCTCGATCGTAATCAGGGGAGGATCCACGGAGGCCGAAGCTTCCACGAACACCCAGCTCTGCATCTCCGGGGGCAACAGCCCCTTCAGGCGCTGGAGTTCGCTCATCGGCGGCGGCGGCTAGATCTTGAATCGCCTCAGACTAGCGATCGTTGCGAGGGGTCAGGGCAGAGGCGATGGCGTGATGGCCGACCCGGGGGGCGCCCGTGAGAGGCTGGTCAGGTTTGGCCAGTCATCAGCCCATGCCCCGCCGCACGGATCTCAGGCGCATCCTGCTGCTGGGTTCGGGGCCGATCGTGATCGGCCAGGCCTGCGAATTCGACTATTCCGGCACCCAGGCCTGCAAGGCGCTGAGGGCCGAGGGCTACGAGGTGGTGCTGGTCAACAGCAATCCGGCATCGATCATGACCGATCCGGACCTGGCCGACCGCACCTACATCGAGCCCCTTACCCCCGAAGTGGTGGCCCGGGTGATCGAGATCGAGCGGCCCGACGCCCTGCTACCCACGATGGGAGGCCAGACGGCCCTCAACCTGGCCGTGGCCCTGGCCGAGAACGGCACCCTGGAGCGCTTCGGCGTGGAACTGATCGGGGCCAACCTCGAGGCGATCCGCAAGGCGGAGGACCGGCTGCTGTTCAAGGAGGCCATGGCCCGGATCGGGGTGGCGGTCTGCCCCTCCGGGATCGCCAACAACCTCGAGGAAGCCGAGCAGGTGGGCGAGGCAATCGGCAGCTACCCCCGCATCATCCGGCCCGCCTTCACCCTGGGAGGCAGCGGCGGCGGCATCGCCTACAACCCCGAGGAATTCCGGGCGATCTGCAAGAGCGGCCTCGAGGCCAGCCCGATGAGCCAGATCCTGATCGAACAGTCGCTGCTGGGCTGGAAGGAATTCGAGCTGGAGGTGATGCGCGACACCGCCGACAACGTGGTGATCGTGTGCAGCATCGAGAACCTCGATCCCATGGGGGTGCACACGGGGGATTCGATCACCGTGGCGCCGGCCCAGACCCTCACCGACCGCGAATACCAGCGGCTGCGCGATCAATCGATCGCGATCATCCGCGAGATCGGCGTGGATACCGGCGGCAGCAACATTCAGTTCGCCATCAATCCCGCCAATGGTGATGTGGTGGTGATCGAGATGAACCCCCGCGTTTCCCGCTCCTCCGCACTGGCCTCCAAGGCCACCGGCTTCCCGATCGCCAAGATCGCGGCGCGGCTGGCGGTGGGCTACAGCCTCGATGAAATCATCAACGACATCACCGGCGCCACGCCGGCCTGCTTCGAGCCCACGATCGACTACGTGGTCACGAAGATTCCGCGCTTCGCCTTCGAGAAGTTCCGCGGCAGCCCGCCGGTGCTCACCACCTCGATGAAGTCGGTGGGAGAAGCGATGGCGATCGGCCGCTGCTTCGAGGAATCCTTCCAGAAGGCCCTGCGCTCCCTGGAAACCGGCCTGGCCGGCTGGGGCTGCGACCGGCCGGATCCCGCCTGCGAAGCTCCCGATGAGCGCAGCGAGCTGGAGCGCGCCGTGCGCACCCCATCCCCCGATCGGATCCTGGCGGTGCGAACCGCCATGGTGCGGGGCTATTCCGATGAACAGCTCCATCGGCTCAGTGCGATCGACCCCTGGTTCCTGGCCAAGCTGCGGGGCCTGATCGAGGCTGAGGCGCGACTGCTCCACGGCCGTCTCCTCGAGAATCTCGGGGCGGCGGAGCTGCTGGAGCTCAAGCAGCTGGGCTTCTCCGACCGCCAGATCGGCTGGGCCACCGGCCGCGGCGAGCTGGAAGTGCGCAGCCATCGACAGGGATTGGGCATCAACGCCCTGTTCAAAACCGTGGACACCTGTGCGGCCGAATTCGCATCAAGCACGCCTTACCACTACTCCACCTATGAACGGCCGCTGGAGCGCCTCGGGGCCGATGGCCAACTGCAGATCCAGCCCCCCGCCGATGAGGTGCAGGCCGAAACCCGCCGCAAGGTGATGATCCTGGGCGGTGGCCCCAACCGGATCGGCCAGGGAATCGAATTCGACTACTGCTGCTGCCACGCCTCCTTCGCCCTGCGGGATGAGGGCTTCGCCACGGTGATGGTGAACAGCAACCCGGAAACGGTCTCCACCGACTACGACACCAGCGACCGGCTTTATTTCGAGCCCCTCACCCTCGAGGACGTGCTCAACGTGATCGAGGCCGAGAAGCCCGAGGGGGTGATCGTGCAGTTCGGCGGCCAGACGCCGCTCAAGCTGGCGATTCCCCTGCTGCGCTGGCTCGCCACCCCGGCCGGGCTGGCCACCGGCACCCGGCTCTGGGGCACCTCGCCCGAATCGATCGACCGGGCCGAGGACCGCGAGCAGTTCGAGGCGATCCTGCGCCGCCTGGGGATCCGCCAGCCCCGCAATGGCCTGGCCCGCAGCGAGGCCGAGGCCCGCAGCGTGGCCGAGCGGATCGGTTACCCGGTGGTGGTGCGGCCCAGCTATGTGCTCGGCGGCCGCGCGATGGAGGTGGTGTACGACCAGGAGGAGCTGAACCGCTACATGGTGGAGGCGGCGGCGGTGGAGCCCGACCACCCGGTGCTGATCGACCAGTACCTGGAGAACGCCATCGAGGTGGATGTCGATGCCCTGGCCGATGGCAACGGCGCCGTGCTAATCGGCGGGTTGATGGAGCACATCGAGCCGGCGGGCATCCATTCGGGCGATTCGGCCTGTGCGCTTCCCTCGGTGTCGCTGAGCGCCGAGGTCCTGGCCACGATCAAGGACTGGAGCCGGGATCTGGCCCTGGCCCTAGAGGTGCGGGGCCTGATCAACCTGCAGTTCGCCATCCAGCGCGATGGTGAGGGCGTTGAGCGGGTGTTCATCATCGAGGCCAACCCCCGGGCCTCCCGCACGGTGCCGTTCGTGGCCAAGGCCACTGGCGTGCCCCTGGCCAAGATCGCCAGCCAGCTGATGGCCGGCCTCACCCTGGCCGAGCTGGGCCTCACGAGCGAACCGGTGCCGCCGCTGCAGACCGTGAAGGAGGCGGTGCTGCCCTTCAAGCGCTTCCCGGGCGCCGACACCCTGCTGGGGCCAGAGATGCGCTCCACCGGCGAGGTGATGGGCATCGCCTCCAGCTTCGGGCTGGCCTACGCCAAGGCCGAACTGGCCGCCGGCGAAGCCCTGCCCACCGGCGGCACGGTGTTTCTCTCCACCCACGACCGCGACAAGCCCGCTCTGGTGCCGGTAGCCCGGCGCCTGGTGGAGGAGGGCTTCGCCCTTACTGCCTCCGCCGGCACGGCCCGGACCCTGTCGGAGGCCGGCCTGGAGGTGGAACCGGTGCTGAAGGTGCATGAGGGACGCCCCAACATCGAGGACGCGATCCGCTCCGGCCAGATCCAGCTGGTGATCAACACCCCGATTGGTCGCCAGGCCGCCCACGACGACCGCTACCTGCGCCGCGCCGCCCTCGACTACGCCGTGCCCACGGTCACCACCCTGGCGGCAGCCCGGGCGGCGGTGGAGGCGATCGCCGCCCTGCATCGCGAACCGGAGCTGGAGGTGGTGGCCCTGCAGGACATTCACAGGCCCTGGAAGGAGTGACCCTGGCAGCCAAGGCGGCAATGAATCCATCCTCATACCGGAAGGACATCGACGGCTTACGCGCCATCGCGGTGATCGCCGTGATCATTAATCATTTCGACAAGAGACTGCTGCCTGGCGGATTCCTCGGGGTGGATATATTCTTTGTGATCTCAGGCTACGTTATCACTGCATCCCTCGCACGCAATAGAGTTGACAATCTCTGGACATTTCTAAGTAGTTTCTACCAAAGGCGAACCAGAAGGCTTTTACCAGCCCTTGCAATCTTGGTGGCAGTTGCCTCTGTTCTGATTTGCCTGGTCAACCCCAATCCAGGCCTTAGCCTTCAGACAGGGCTGGCCTCGCTGATTGGATTGTCCAACATATTACTCTACAAACTGAAAACGGATTATTTCGCCGGATCCACCGAACTAAACATCTTCACCCATACCTGGTCGCTCGGAGTTGAAGAGCAATTTTATTTATTGTTCCCCATTGTGTTTTGGCTCAGCGGTTACGGCTCCAACAAACAAAAGCTTGGCAGGAAGCGCTTCAGCCAAGCCGTGGCATGGCTGACTCTCGCATCCCTCGTATGCTTTGTTTGGCTCAAACTCACCAGACCAGATGCTGCCTTCTTTTTGCTGCCTAGCCGCTTCTGGGAGATAGCGGTGGGATGTCTTTTGTTTGCTCACCAGCAGAAGTTCCAAGCCAACCGGTTCGCCTCGCTATCGGCCTGGCTGGGATTAACAATCACGATTCTCTGTCTTTTCATTCCTGCAAGATTATCTCTCCCGAGCACAGTTCTTATCGTTTTGTCTGTGGTGGTGTTGATTGGCTCACTTCCCGATCAACAACGCCTGAGCCAAGCCCTTTCGAGCTCCCGACTCGCTGGCGTATGGACTGGCTCTGGCCTCTTACCGGTGGATTGAAAAGCCGCTTCGCTATTCATCATGGACAGCCCGTCCAGCTCGGGCCTTGCTGTATGGACTCATGACCATTGCCTCAGCAGCATCACTGCTTGCCCTGCTGGCCATACCCCTAAAAGGAAAAATGTTTATTGGCAAACAGAATAAGATCAAGGACGAATACCTGAGCTTAAACGAGCCAAACGTTTCAATCTGCAATCTCTTTGATCATCCCTCCACTGTCACCAGCCTTCCATCATCCTGCGGCTTCGCAGCCCAACCAGGCCAACCAACCGTGTACCTTCTTGGTGATAGCCATATCCACCAGTTCCGATCTGCCATCGGAGCCTTCGCCAAACAACATGGCCATGGACTGATTGGCGTCTGGGGCAATGCTTGCCCTTTCCCTGACCTGCCAGAGTACGCCTATCCAAACAACGCAAGAAAACAAGAATGCATTCGCCAGCAGGAGCAAGAAATCAAGGCAGTCTTAAGCAAAATAAAACAAGGAGATATCATTTTTATTGGTGATTACCTGACCTCCTACTTCACTGAAGTCAGCCACGCTGTTCAACAAGACAAGGCTCGTGTCGACTACTCCACCAGGCTTCGGGCCATCGCCAATCGCCTTGTCGACAAGGGTGCAACTGTCGTGATCTATCTCAACGCACCACGCTTTTCGGGACTGGAGGGAATGTCTGAAGGATTTTGCTATCCACAGTGGTTCAAACCTTCCCTGAACCAAGCTTGTTTTACTGATGCAGACTCCTTCCTCAGCAAACGCCAAAGGGAATTTGGCTGGATCCAAGACTGGGCGGATGGCAACCGCCGCTTGGCCTGGGATGGAGTTGATCCGACGACATGTGATCAAAAATATTGCCGTGCTTCCCATTACAAAGATGAAGCTCATTTTCTCGATTACTATTCAAGTTACATCTTTCGCAAATTCATAGCGCTCCACCCAGGCCTGGTTCCCGGCTCGACGCCAGGCTCTCGAGTCCCCAGTGCGACTCGATAAAATTGGTATCATTGCTCTTGATTCAATGGACTCCACATTGACCATGCCCGTGCACCCCGGCACCGACTGCACAGCCGCCTTCCGCGCCGCCTACGAGAACCGTTACACCTGGGAGCCGGGCTTCGGCGGTTATCAGGGAACCTGCGTGTGGCAGCAGGGAGAGCGGCGGGTGGAGGGCCGCTTCCGGGTCGGTGCCGACCTGAAGGCCAGCGTGGAGGGCATCGACGATGAGGCGGTGCACAAGGCTGTGGCCTCCCAGCTCTGGGAGGTGGCGATCCACCGCGTGCGGCGGCCCTTTGAGCAGACCCATGGCGAGAACACCTTCACCGCCGGGGACACCGATGCGGTGGGTACGGAGGTGATCGTGGGCGGCAAGGGCCAGGGGGACCGCTACCGCATCAAGGATGACGTGGTGACCATGGTGCACCGCCACATCCACGGCTCGGTGGTGACAATCTTCACCACTGAAGTGCTGGACACCGGCGCTGGCTACCTCAGCCATACCTACACCAGCCAGTACAGCGATCCGGCGAGCGGCGAGCTCCGCGGCGGCCGGAGCGCCTTCACGGACACCTTCATCCCCCTGCCGGGAGGTGGCCCGTGGGTGCTGGCGGAACGGGTGGTGATGAGCGAGGCGGACGGCACGAGCGCCCTGGACGAGTCGGCTCACGGGCAGCAGATCTTCCGCTTCGAGGATCTTGCTCCCCTCACCTGAGCGTTCATGCTGCCCGCAGACGGATGGGCGGAGGGATCCCAGCGACAAAGAAATCCCTCCGCCCGCGGTTTCAAGGGGTACGGAGCATCACTCGCCGTCGTACAGAGGAGAGATGGACTGCAGACGGTCGTTGAGCTGCATCGCCATCGACTGGCGGCCGATCGCCAGAACCTTGAGGGTGTCCTCGTGCATGCGCAGCTGGGCATCGGCAACCTGCATGCCGCGCACCAGCTCCTTCACATCATCCGGAAGGGAATTGAGGTCGTAGCGCTTGCCCTCGAAGGTGAGCACAGGGGGTTGCTGGTCGGGGTTCTCCACGGGGGATCCAAAAAGTCCAGGGCAACAATAGGCAAGTCAGCAACCTTGGCCCCGCCTATCCGCCATCCAGAACAACCACTCCTGTTGAGGCCAAAGGGACGCTCTCAGGCCTGCAACAGCGGGAGAGAGTGAGGTTGGCGGTTCGATGCCTGCGGGCCTGATCATGCTCGGGCCCGATAGCGAGGCCTCAGCCCTCGATACGGATGAGCTGACGCTGGCAGAGATCGCGGTAACGGCCGCCACGGGCCATGAGGCTATCGTGGTTACCCTGCTCGACGATGTGGCCGGCCTCCAGTACCAGAATCCGGTCCGCCTCCTGCACCGTGGAGAGCCGGTGGGCGATCACCAGCACGGTGCGGCCCGCCATCGCCTGATCCAGGCCCCTCTGCACCGCCTCCTCCGCCTCGGCATCGAGGGCGCTGGTGGCCTCATCCAGGAGCAGCACGGCCGGGTTGCCGAGCACCGCCCGGGCGATTGCCAGGCGTTGAAGCTGGCCGCCGGAGAGGTTGCTGCCTCCTTCCTCAAGCCGCGCGCCGAAGCCACCAGGCAGCGCCTCGATGAAGCCGTCGGCGTTGGCCAGGCGGGCCGCCTCCCGAATCTGTTCGCTGTTGGCAGGCCGGCCGAAGGCGATCGCCTCGGCCACCGTGCCGGAGAACACCCGGCTCTGCTGGGGCACCAGAGCCACGGCGCGGCGCAGTTCCCGCGCCTGTAGATCGGCCAGATCCTGGCCATCGAGCAGCACCCGGCCCCGTTGGGCCGTGTTGAAGCGCAGCAGCAGCGAAAAGAGGGTGCTCTTGCCAGCGCCGGAGGGGCCCACCAGAGCCACCACCTGGCCAGGGGCGATGCGCAGGGAGAGGTTCTGGAGAACGGGTTTCTCTGGGGCGTAGGCGAAGCTCACCCCCTCCAGCACCAGCTCACCGCGCACCTGGCCGAGGGGCCGGGCGCCGGGACGATCCGGCGGTTCCACCGGTTCGGCCTCGATCGCCCGCAGGCGCCGCAGCGAAGCCTGACCCTGCTGGAACTCGTTGTAGTTGGTGGTGAGGTGGGCGATCGGATCAATCAGCATCAGCAGGGCCGCCACATAACTGCTGAAGCCGGCGCTGCTCAGCCCGCCGCTCTGGATGCGGGCCGCTCCGATCAGCAGCACCGAGAGGATGCCGGCGGCCTCGATGAAGCCCACCACCGGATGTTGCAGGGCCAGCAGCCGCAAGGTGCGGTAGCGGGCGCGGCGGTGCAGATCCACCTCGGTATCGAAGCGCTGCTGCAGCCAGGGTTCGGCGGCGAAGGCGCGCACCAGCGGCAGGCCGCCGATCGCTTCGCCGAGCAGAGAGGCCAGTTCGCTCACCTGCTTCTGGCTGCGCTCGGCTGCTCCCATCACCCGGGCCCCGAACAGGCTCACCAGCACCGCCACCACCGGCGCCAGCAGCAGGGTGGCCAGGGCGAGGGGCCAGTCGAGCCAGAGCATGTAGCCCAGAACCGCCACCAATTGCAGGGCGCTGGGGGTGCTGTCCTGAAGGGTCTTGTAGATCACCTCCCCGACGCGGTCGGCATCCTCGGTGAGGCGGTAGGTGAGGTCACCAGCCGAGAGCTTCTCGAGAGCGCCGAAATCGAGACGCTGCAGGCGGGCGAACAGCTGACGACGCAGGTCCTGGCTCACCGCCAACGCCGGTCCTGCTAACAGGGTGTCCTGACCGAACTGGGCCGCCTTTTGCACCATGAACACCGCCAGGGCCAGGCCGATGCTGCGCAGCACCGCCTGGAAATCGCCGGCCCCGATCGCCGGGATCAGCTTGCCGGCCAGGGAGGCCAGCACGGGCCAGCAGGCCACGAACACGAGCATGCAGAGCCCCCCGGCCAGCAGGCGGGGTCGATGGGGCTTGAGCAGCGGCCACAGCCGGCGAAAGCCGGCCGGCGAAGGGGCAAGCATCCGCGCAGCCTAGTCCTGGGGGTCCTGGCTCCCCTCCTCAGGACGGCCATGGGGAGCGGAGGCCGCCGGGGCGGCTCTCCCGATCCGGCGGGTCAAAACCGCCATCCGGTTCGTGGAGTTCCCGGGAATGGCCCTGCCGCAGGGGAGCCGCACGGGGCGAGCTTGGCGCGCTATGGCGTTCGCAGCCGACCCGGGGCGGATGTGCCAACTTCATCCCAGCCAGCGATGAAGGCAGTGAAACTCGATCAATACCTGAAATGGCACGGTCTGGCCGCCACCGGCGGCGAGGCCAAACAACGCATTCAGCGGGGTGATGTGCGGGTGAACGGGGTGATCGAAACCCGGCGGGGACGCCAGCTCTCCAGTGGTGATGCCGTGGAGATCGACGGCCGGGAACAGATCGTGATGCCTGCCACCGGGGCAGGGCCTGCCGACGGCCCGGGGAGCGTGCCGCCCCGGCCACGCTGACGGCCTGCGTGCGGGTGGCCGGGGCAGGGGATCAACGCTGCCGCTAGGGACGGGGAGGCACGGGAAGGAGGGATTTGGCGGAAAGCCCGAGGCTCGGCTCGGGAAGAGTGGTCGCGATTCCGGAGGTTCGAAGCGGAACCTCGGGGCTGGTTCGCCTGGGGTGCGCGAGGCAGGTCACGTGGGGACAACAGCTTGATCGTTGTCCAGTCGGACGGGCGGGCCTGAGGATGCTGAACCCAGCGTGAGCGGAGCCTCACCCTCCGCTGAGCCCCGGGCGAGCGGACCTCAGCGGACGGACGGGCCTGCGAAGAGAGGGGGGCCGCACGAAGTTTTAGCCTGGTTCGATTGTTGCTTCGTGGGGAGTCGCCGGTGCGCAGGACCGTCATCGCCGGGAACTGGAAAATGCACATGACCTGCGTCGAAACGCAGGCCTTCACCGATGCCTTCCTGCCGCTGGTGGCCAACCTCCCCCGCGACCGAGAGGTGATCCTGGCCCCCCCCTTCACCGCTATTGCCACCCTCGGCCAAGCCCTGGCGGGCAGTGGCCTTTCGATCGCCGCCCAGAACGTGCACTGGGAAGAAAAGGGGGCCTACACCGGCATGATCTCGGCACCGATGCTGCTGGAGCATGGCGTGACCCACGCGATCGTGGGCCACAGCGAACCCCGCAAGTACTACAGCGAGACCGACGAACAGATCAATCTGCGGGCTCGCTCCGCCCAGGCCCACGGCCTCATCCCGATCCTCTGCGTGGGCGAGAGCCTCGACCAGCGGGAGGCGCGCGAAACCGAACGGGTGATCCACCGCCAGGTGGAACAGGGCCTCGAAGGCCTCGATCCGCTGCGGGTGATCGTGGCCTACGAACCGATCTGGGCGATCGGCACCGGCAAAACCTGCGCCTCGGTGGAGGCCAACCGCATCTGCGGCCTGATCCGAGGCTGGGCGGGCAACCCCGATGTGGTGATTCAATACGGCGGGTCGGTCAACCCCGGCACGATCGATGAGCTGATGGCCCAGAGCGACATCGACGGCGTGCTGGTGGGCGGTGCCTCCCTCGATCCGGTGAGCTTCGCCCGCATCGCCGACTACCAGGTGCCGGTGGCGGCCTGAGGGTCCGAGCAGTGAGGCGGGTGGAATCCCACGACCCGACGCCTTCAGGGGCGTCGCCAAGCCGGGCCTCACCCAACCATGCGACGGAGGAATCGGCAGCGGAGCCAGTCTCAGCTGCACCGATGCCATCCCGATCGAAGCGCCTGGAAGGAGAGCGAGGCATGGTGCTCCCCCAGGGGGAGCGAACCCTGGTGATGGGGATCCTCAACCTCACCCCCGATTCCTTCAGCGATGGGGGTCGCCTACAGAGCCTGGAGGGGGCCGTGCGGGCGGCCGGCCGGATGCTCGCCCAGGGGGCCGATCTGCTCGATCTCGGGGGCCAGAGCACCCGCCCCGGGGCCGAGGACATCGGCGCCGAGCGGGAGATCGGCCGCGTGCTGCCGGTGCTGCGGGCGATCCGCTCAGCCCATCCCGAAGCGGTGCTCTCGGTGGACACCTTCCGGGCCCCCGTGGCCAAGGCGGCCCTGGCCGCGGGCGCGGATTGGATCAACGACGTGGGCGGCGGCCGGCGGGATCCGGAGATCCTGAAGGTGGTGGCCGAGGCCGGCTGCCCCTACGTGCTGATGCATAGCCGCGGCGACAGCCGCAGTATGGATGGCCTGGCCGTCTACGGCGATGTGGTGCGGGAGGTGCGCCAGGAGTTGCTGGCGGCCACCGAGCGGGCCCAGGCAGCCGGGGTTCAGGCGGCTCAGCTGATCTGGGATCCGGGGCTGGGCTTCGCCAAATCCAGCGAGCACAACCTGGAGTTGCTGCGAGGACTGGCTGCCCTGCACTCGGAGGGATTCCCGCTGCTGGTGGGCCCATCGCGCAAGCGCTTCATCGGCGCGGTGCTGGATGAGCCGCGCCCTCGAGCCAGGCTCTGGGGCACCGCAGCGGTCTGCGTCCAGGCGATCGCTGCGGGTGCCGCCATCCTGCGGGTGCATGACGTGGGACCGATCGTTCAGACCGCTCGGATGGCGGATCTCCTCTGCCGACCCTGAGCGACCCCTCGCTGGTGAAGATGGGGCCTGATGGCGGCGGAAGGAGCACCGGAAGCAGAGGATGACGCGAGCTCCGGGCCCGGGGAGTTGGTGGCGCTGGATCGGCTGGCCGACAGGGAGCTGGAAACCGGCGTGAACAGGTAGCCCTGAAAGCGGCTGAGGCCCCGCCTCTGCCAGTAGCGCAGCTGCTCCGCCGTTTCGATCCCCTCCATCACGATGCCGGTGCCGTGATGGCGCTGGTAGTGGAGCAGAAAATCGACCATGGCCTCCACATCGGGATCATGCAGGCGCTGGCTGAACTGGCGATCCACCTTGATGAAATCCGCCTTGAAGCGAAACAGGTAGGCCAGCGAGGCGTAGCCGGTGCCGAAATCGTCGATCACCACCTTCAGCCCGAGCTGCCGCAGTTCCTGCAGAAAACCATCCCAGGCGTCGAGGTCGGCGATGACCGAGGTTTCCGTAACCTCCAGGGCCAGGCGTGTTCGCACCTCAGCGGGGGTGGCCTTCAGCAAGCTGAGGATGGCACTGCGGTGCTCCAGGGATTGGAGTGTGGTGGCCGACAGATTGGTGGCCAGCAAAGGCCTGGGCCCCTCCACCTCCCGGGTGAGGCTGATCGCCTTGCGCAGCATCAGGGTGTCGATCAGATGTACGCCCCCATTGCGCTCGAGGGAGAGGATCAGCTCCTGAATCGAGAGGCCGCTCTCCATCCCCTCGGGCAGCCGGAACAGCAACTCGGTGTACTCAATCTGGCTGCCGGCCGAGGGTGAATCCCGGCGTGGGCTGCCGGCGGAATCAGCGGGCCTGCCGGCACGACCATCGCCTGGCTTCAAGGGAAGGTGATGCACCGCCTCCGGGCGATAGCGATGGTCTCGCAGATTGGCGGCGAGACGGTTGCAGTCGAAATCGCTGGAGATCTGGCGGCGCAGGGCTGCCGCTCTGCGCCGATCCTCGCTACCGAGAAACTGAACCGGCCGGCTGGGCAGCGCCACGTTCTGCAGCAGATCGAGGTCCGCCACCAGGTTCTCCAGTCCGCGGCCCGAACCAGGCCGCTCCTGGCCCATCGCGGGTCCCAGCGGGGTGATCAGGGCGCTCAGCCGCACCTGCATCGTGTCGGCAAGGCTCCGCTCCGCCGCCTCCAGCAGCTGGCGAAGCTGGGCCTCCTCGTTCTCAACCGAAAGCGATGCATCGATCCGGTAGGCCATCAGCAGATGATTGTCAAGGCTGTAGGCGAACTGGCGATCCGGTCCCTCCTCCCGTAGCAACCGCACGAGCAGCTGCTGGGCCCGCTGCCGCGCCCTGGCCCCATCGTGCAGCGTGGCCCGGAACGTCTGAATCCGAACCCCCAGCAGGGCCAGCCGCTGCACCGCGGTCTCGCCCGCAGGACTGAATCGCTGTTCGAGCCGCTCCAACCACTCCGCCCGGCCGATCAGACCTGAACCGGGTTCAAGTCGGCGTTCCTCCCTCAGCCGCCGCAGCAGCCGGCGGCGTTCCAGACGCTGGTTCCGCCGCAAGCCGCGCATCATCAGCAACAGTCCCGCCGGCAGGCAGCTCAGGCCGATGAGAATCACCAGCCAGGGCAACAAAACCTGCAGCAGCAGTTCGCGAGGCAGCTGGGCCAGTACCAGGCGTTGATGCAAACCCAGACCCTCGGCGGGCCTGGTGGTGCCAGAGCTTCCCCTGGAGGCGAGCTCGTTGAGGAAGGGAATGACCTGGCGATGCAGCACCCCATCCCGCAGGGGGCTACTTGATGGCCTCAAGAGCACCAGCTTGGGGGGCAGGGCAGCGAAGGTGCGATTAATGGCCGGGTTGTAGCTGGGCCGCTGCAGGCTGCTGTAGTGGAGAAGCCAACCATTCGGGGGGCGATGGGAACCGCTGTCGGTCACGCTGGTTGCTGCACCAAGAATGGCCGTGGTTCGCAGCGGGCAGTAGAAGCCCCAGGTACGCAACCGCTGGCCTGCGGGCAGCCGGCCAAGCAGGTTGGTCTGATTTCGCAGGCAGGCCTCAAGCCGGGGCCGGTCGATCGGGCGCAGGACCGGTGCAGGCAGGTCGGCGAAGCTGTCGTAGAGCACCTGGCCATCGAGGCGGGTGAGCCGAAGCTGCTGACCGTCGCGCACGATCGAAGAGGTGATCAGCTCGCGCTCGATGATGCGGCGATC
>Ga0209401_1000400_pt1 | contig 29734 bp, 32 predicted proteins | sample M_140807_MF_Meta_FD_187318 | JGI IMG/M metagenome (GOLD analysis project Ga0209401, IMG submission 187318) | Freshwater microbial communities from Lake Montjoie, Canada to study carbon cycling - M_140807_MF_MetaG (SPAdes) (version 2) | ecosystem: Environmental > Aquatic > Freshwater > Lake... | reverse complement strand
CCCAAAAGCAGCGGCTGTAAAAACTGAAAAAGCAACTAAAGCGAAAGCTTAATTAATTTAAAGTATTTATGAAACGTATCACGTTTTTAATACTCTCTCAATTATTAGTAGTAGGTGCTATGGCACAATGCTCTATCTGTACCAAAACTGCCGCTCAAATTGGGCAGGAAGCTGGAAAGGGATTCAATGTGGGTATTCTATACCTCGCAGCTATGCCTTTTGCCATTGCAGGCTATATCGCCTTTAAATGGTGGAAGCAGGATAAACAATAAATCCCTTAATCCTCCCTTAATGAAAATAGTAGAATCCATTAAGCTTTTACACAGAGTGTATAAATACAGTAAAAGCGATAAAGGCGAGTTTGCCTATATCAAAAAATCTATTAAAAAAGGAGATCTCGTTTTTGATATCGGCGCCCATAAAGCAGGCTACTTATATCAGCTATTAGCACAAACGGGTAAAGAAGGAAGACTCATTGGTTTCGAACCTCAGCAGATTCTTTTTACTTATTTAGAAAAATTAAAAAATCTTTTTCATTGGGACAATGTGGTTATTGAACATGTTGCACTTTCCAATGTATCTGGGCAAAGTAATTTATACCTGCCTGCTCATTTAGAGGGCAAATCAAGCTCTCCTAGCGCCACTATTGTAGAACATGAAAACGATATTAATTTTCAAGCCACTGAAAAAGTAGTCATCACTACCTTGGATGAATACTGCGAGAAACATCATCTTGCCCCTCATTTTTTAAAAGTAGATGTGGAGGGCAATGAATTAAATGTTTTTAAGGGGGCAGCAGCTACCTTAAAAAAATACAGGCCTAAAATTTTAGTAGAAATTGAATCGAGGCATATTGGTAAAGAACAAGTAATGGAAACCATTCATTATTTAGAATCTCTGGGCTATCATGGAAAAGTAATACAAGGAACTCATTTTATTCCAATTGCCGAATTTAGTTTTGAAAAATTTCAAGACTTTAGCAATAAAGCCACTTACTGCAATAATTTTATTTTCGAATAAAGTTTTATACAATAACTCAATCTGAAAATTGATTGCATAAAAATTAACATTTAATAGAATGTTTGTGCAAATTTAAAAACATTAAAATTTTCTTTAGTACACTCCAAGGCTAAACTCGTTTTCACTTTTTCTATATCTACCTGATTCATTTTACTGGCCATAATTAATTGAACCACTTTATTAAAGTACATTTCTTTTTTCTGTAAGCCATCCTGCACGGCTAATTGATGTGCTTCAATGGCTTTTAATAAATCCGAAATTCCTTCCCTCTCAGTAGCAATAGTACTTACTACGGCAGGCGTCAATTGACTAGATGCATTTTCAGCAATCATTTGTTTTAAATGATTGACAAAAACTTGCGCATTGGGTCGGTCGCTTTTATTGACTACAAATACATTGGCAATTTCCATTAAACCCGATTTCATCATCTGCACTTCATCGCCCGCTTCTGGCACTAAGACGACCACTGTGGTATCTGCCAAGGAGGCTATTTCTACCTCCGATTGCCCCACACCTACCGTTTCCACTAGGATATAATCAAAGCCAGCAGACTGCATTAAAGTAGTCATGGAAAGCATAGCCATATTAAGGCCTCCTAAATGTCCTCTTGAAGCAAGAGATCTTATGTAGACCTGAGGATGCAAATACCAATCCTTCATTCGAATACGATCACCTAAAATAGCTCCTTGATGAAAAGGGGAAGAAGGATCCACCGATAACACTGCTACTTTTTTATCCTCATTCACCCAGGTGGTAATGAGCGCATTAATTAAAGTGCTTTTACCTGCACCTGGAGGACCCGTAATGCCTATGATAGGACTGGACTGAGGGAGTAAACTTTGTAAAAAAACTGCCGCGTCAGCTGTATTATTTTCAATTTGAGAAACTGCCTTAGCAAGTAATAAAAAATCACCCTCCGCTACCCCCTTATATATTTTTTCGAATTCTATCATTCAAATTTATTAAATAAGTTTATAGTTCTTGTACTCACCAAATTTAAATCCAATTAGATCTTCTATTGGTTGAATTAAGCGATCTTTTAATTTCCATCTTGCTTTACTTTTATCAAAAGTATATTCCCAGTTTTGTGCATTTACTTTTTCCTGCATATAAGAAGGGTGCTCCCCTTTAAATAAAACAACTCGATCAACATTATTCCAATCAAAGTTAATTTTATTTAATTGCTTTTCAACTTCCTCTTTCTCCAAATATTGTTCCCCAAACATTTGTGCTTTCTTTCTAAATGCCGCAGGTGGTCTTACACCATTGTAATGATAAACAACTGCATCCACTAATTTAACGCGCAGTTTTTCCCCTTTGTCCGTGTTATTTTCATACCCCTCTTTAGATTTGTACTTTCTAAATCCTTGTGAGTCTCTATAGGATCTAACTCCCCTATTATTTCGAAAAACACGCACTTCAAAATTATGTACTCTTCTAGAATTTCTAGTGTAATTGTACCCGCCCCAAAAATGTAAAAATGGTAAAATAAAGCCATCCAAACTGCTATCAGTATCGTACTTATCTATTGCCTTTTTGATATGATCGATTTGTTTTTCATGTATTACCTCGTCTGCTTGAATATGAAATGCCCAATCACCCGTTATTTGATCTAATGCTATGTTAGTTTGTTGCGCAAAAATCTTACCGCCCGTTTTTAAATTTGGATCCCAGATGGTATCTATGATTCGAATCTTATCTGATTGTAAATCGCATATCGCTTCTCTTGTGCCATCATTAGAATCGCCTACAGCAATTATAAATTCATCACATATTGACAAGGCCGATTGAATGGCTTCTACAAAAGGGACTCCGTAATCAAACCCATTTCTTACATAACTAAATCCCGAAACTTTCATTTACATTTATTTTGTATATCAAATAACCGAAAACTTTTGCAACTTGCCTATTGTTTTATCTAAACTTTGGGACAAAGAGATTATTTTTGAACTATAAGCAAGTTTATGTCTACCACCCTTTGTTTTGATTTTGGCAACACCCGATTAAAAGCAGCCATTTTTACCAATGCCTCCTTGGTTGAATTGCGTGTTTTAGAAAACGGCTCTATTCAAGAAATTGAAAAATTATTGGCTGCATTTACTCCATCAAAAACTATTTTATCTTCCGTTATTCATCACGACAAAGAGATAGAAACCCTACTTTCAAAAAATACTCAATTTCATTTATTGGGACCTAGTACCCAAATTAACTTTACTACACCCGTGGGCAAGCCAGAAACCATTGGAGCCGATCGTTTAGCTTTAATTGCCGCCGCTGTCGACCAGTTCCCCCATGCGCATAATTTAGTCATATCCTTGGGCACTTGTATTACTTATAATTTTGTCAATACCTCCCATGAATTTTTAGGAGGTAGTATTTCACCAGGCATGCAAATGCGCTTTAAGGCAATGCATGAGCAAACAGCCCTTTTACCCCTAATTAGCCCCTCCAACGAGTTCCCCTTGGTAGGTTATGATACTAAAACCAATATCCTTAGCGGAGTCATTTTGGGCATGGCAGCCGAAATTGATGGTATTATTGATGCATATGAACAGAAATATGACAACTTTAACGTGCTATTAACCGGTGGAGACATTTCTTATTTTGTACCTCATTTAAAAAAGAGGATATTTGCCGACCAAAATTTAATATATAAAGGACTGTATGCTATTTGCGAAAAAAATAATTAGGTTAACCCCCTTTCTAGGTTTAGTTTGTTTTATCACCCCAACTAAGGCTCAAATTAACTCCCCTTTTTCTAGGTATGGATTAGGCACTGAAGTAGTGAATAATCAAAATGTAACTAGTCAGGCATTGGGTGGTTTTTCTGCAGCATACACTGCTTCTATGAATGGTAGCTTTGGGCAAAGCATTAATTTCAATAACCCTGCATCTTATGGAAGTATTTATATGACCACTTTTGATTTAGGATTGAACTTTAATAACAATACTTTAAGTAAGTTATCGAGCCCCACTGGTAAAGAAAAATCTACTTACTTAATTCCTAATTATATTTTAGTGGGTTTGCCATTGAATAAAATTAAAAAAACAGGAATGGTATTTGGCTTAAGACCTATCTCTCAAATTAATTACTCAGTGAACGAAACCAAAAAGATTAGTTCTGGCGATACTGTTTTCAATAATTATATTGGACAAGGCGGTTTAAACCAAGTTTTTATTGGTTTTGGTAAGGCTTGGAAGCACTTCAGTATTGGGGCCAATACAGGTTATAATTTAGGACGTAGGAGAATTGAAAATATAAAATCATTTAAAAATAGTACCGATTCTAATTATTTTTTTCAATCTACATCTAATACCAATACAGTATTTGGTGGCGCTTTTTTTCAATGGGGTATCCAAGGAGAATTTTCTATTTATAAAATTCAAAAAGAAAAAGGTGTTCAAAAAACAGAATACACATTAAGTTATGGAGCCACTGGTACAATGGATCAAACCATGAAAGGCAAACAAGATTTGGTTCGATCTACTGGTAATTTTACAGCTACTGCTTCTACTCCTTTAGATACGGCTATTATTCTTAAAAACGTTAAAGGGAATGTTATTATACCTGCCATGTATACTTTAGGTTTAGCCTTGCATAAGAAAGAATTTGATACAAGAGGAAGTTACGATCAATGGGTATTGGGTATAGAATATAATAGTGCCGCATGGCAGGACAAATATAGCTTCTATGGACAAAAAGATGTACTATCCAATTCTTGGATGTTTCGTGTAGGAGCGCAATATTGTCCGAATGCTTTTAACTATGAAAGCTATTGGTCTACAGTTACTTATAGAGTAGGCCTTTATACTGGTAAAGACTATTTAAACATAGACAATAAGGGCTTGAAAATTTCTGCCTTGACGATGGGTCTGGGGCTACCTATTAGAAAATATCGTTCCTATGATTTACAATATACTTTACTAAATTTAGCATTGCAAGTTGGCCAAAGAGGCTCTGGAGTCAATGATTACAAAGAAAACTTTGTACAATTTACACTAGGCTATAGCTTGAGCGATGTATGGTTTAATAAACGTAAATATGATTAATACCCTATTCAATAAAAATACTAAACTAGCAGTTGCTTTACTAAGTAGCTGCTTTTTTATGCTGGCCTGCGAAAATAATGTGAATGAAGTACAGGCACTAAGTACACGCATTGGGGGTATTGATGTGGGTAAAGACGTTTCTATTTTTATCAGTACCGATGGAAAAATGACAGCCAAATTAATGGCACCCATTATGAAAAAGTATTTAGTAGATAGTGGCAGGATGGTTGAATTTCCAAACACTATTAAAGTAGATTTTTATAAAGACAGCTTACATGTTGAAAGTAAATTAACTGCCAACTACGCCAATTATAAAGAACAAGAGGATAAAGTTTTTTTAAAAGATAATGTGATTGTATACAATGTTCTGGGTGATACTTTATGGTGTAAGGAAATGATCTGGGATCAATTAACCAATAAGTTTACCACCGATAAAGAAGTAATCGTAAAACAACACAACCCCATTTCAAAAACATACGGCATGGGCTTTGAAGCCAACCAAAATTTAACAGATATAAAAATATTTAAACTACAATCAAATAGTTTTGCTATACTATCCGATAGTACTGGCAATACTCCAAAATAATATATATGGAATACAGAAAAATGGGAAAGACAGGCTTACAACTAAGTACACTTAGTTTTGGAAGCTGGGTTACTTTTCACAAACAAATCAACGACGGCATTGCCGACGAACTAATGGGCATTGCTTATGACGCGGGCATTAATTTTTTTGATAATGCAGAAGTGTATGCTGCAGGCGAAAGTGAAAAAATGATGGGTCGTGTATTAAGTAAAAAAAAATGGGATAGAACCTCCATTGTTTTGTCTTCTAAAGCTTATTTTGGCTGGAGAGGAAAAGCAAATAAACCCAATCAAACAGGACTGAGCAGAAAGCATTTAACAGAAGCCTGTCATGAAGCTTTAAAAAGATTAGAAACGGATTATCTAGATCTTTACTATTGTCATAGACCTGATAAAACTACTCCTATTGAAGAAGTGGTGCAAACGATGAACACGCTTATTCAACAAGGAAAAATTTTATACTGGGGTACTAGCGAGTGGAGTGGTGTTGAAATTATGGAAGCCCACAGAGTAGCCGCCGCTCAGCATTTAATAGGCCCTTCGGTAGAACAACCTCAATACAATTTATTTGAGCGTGCAAAAATGGAAAATGAATACCTGGAGATTTTTAAGAATCTAGGCATGGGTACGACCATTTGGAGTCCTTTAGCCTCAGGCCTTTTAACTGGGAAATACAATGATGGTATACCAGAGGGTTCGCGTTTTCAATTAGAAGGTTTTGAATGGTTAAGAGACCGATGGTTAATGCAAGACAGGATTAAAAAAGTACAACTACTAGGCGCCATGGCAAAGGCCTTAAAAGTAAGTACCGCTTCTTTAAGCATTGCTTGGTGTATCAAAAATCCAAATGTAAGTACAGCTATTTTAGGCGCTACGAACAAAGCACAATTAATAGATAATTTAACGGCCATTGATACGGCTGCCTTATTAACAGCGGAGATGATGGAACAAATTGAAAATATTGTTGAAACAAAACCAAAATTACCTGAGTGGTAATGACTAATTTTGAAATTGAATAAACCATTTATATGCTTTTTGCAATAGTCGTTTCTATTATTTTAATTGGCTTTTTTTCAGGCTACGAAATTGGCTTTGTAAGTGCCAATAGATTAAGCTTAGAGCTTAAAAAAAAGCAGGGCCATAAGTCAGGAAAAATTATTGCAAACTTTTTAGAAACACCTACCCAATTTATTGGCACTTGTTTAATTGGTCTAAATATTTCCTTGGTGGTCTTTGGTATTCAATTTGAAGCCTTATTAGATAAATATATTTGGGAGAGATGGGACCTTGGCCCCTACTCCATTTTATTGGGCAATACTATTTTATCAACACTAGTGATATTACTTATAGGTGAACTAGTACCCAAGGCTATATTTAAAGCCAGGGCCGCTTCCATGATTACACTATTTGCCCCTTTGGCACAATTTTTTCACCTACTATTTAGGCCCATCACTATTTTACTAGTGAACCTAGCGCAGTTTGTATTGAAATATTTATTTCAAATGCGCATCATTCATAAAAAAGAAGGCTTCACTAAAGTAGATCTAGCCCATTTTGTGCAACAAACAAAACAATCAAAAGAACAACAAGATTTAAATACCGATTTGTTTGAAAACGCATTAAGCTTACCCGATATAAAAATTAGAGAGTGCTTAGTACCAAGAACGGAAATTGTAGGTGTGGATTTAAGCACTTCTATTCAAAGTTTAAGTGAAGTGTTTATTGAAACAAAATTAAGTAAGCTTATTGTTTACGATGAAACGCTAGATGTAATAGTGGGTTATGTGCATCAATTAGATTTATTTAAAAAGCCCAGTCAAATTGCTTCTATTTTACACTCTATTCCTTTAGTAACGGAGAGCATGAATGCAGCAGACCTTATCAATTTATTCTCTAAAAGAAGAAAAAGCATTGCATGGGTAGTAGATGAATTTGGAGGTACGGCCGGTATTGTGACTATGGAAGATGTGCTTGAAGAAATTTTTGGTGAAATTGAAGATGAATATGATGAGCAGGAACTGGTTGAAAAAAAGCTTTCAGATACGGAGTATATATTTAGTGGCCGCTTAGAACTTGACTACTTATATGAAAAATACGGTATAGATTTTTCAGCAGATAGCTCTGAGACCCTCAGTGGCTATTTAATACAATATCACGAGTCCATTCCTAAAATGCGTACCGTTATCCATTTGCCTCATTTTGACGCAGAAATATTGGCTGTAAGTGATACAAGAATTGAAAAGGCAAAAATTAAAATCCGCTAGTCCTTTTTTTGATTTTTGGACTCCCTTTTTCCACCAGAAACCTTAACTTTAGCCCTCATTGATAATGTATTATGGCACTATTTGACCGATTTAAAAAAACAGATGAATCAGAGATGTCTTTCATCGATCATTTGGAAGTATTAAGGGGTACGATTGTTCGCTCATTAAGCTCGGTATTAATTACGTCGCTTGTCATATTCATTTATCGAGATTGGGTTATGGACAATGTCATCACGGGTCCACTGAATTCAGATTTCATTACTTATAAAGTATTCTGCGATTTAAGTCATTGGTTGCATTTAGGAGATGCACTTTGTATGCCTCCTGTAAAAGTATCTTTACAAAGTACCACTTTCGGTGGTCAATTTTTAAGCAGTATAAGTATGGCCTTTGTGGGTGGCTTAATTATAGCCTTTCCTTTTATATTTTATCAAATTTGGTCATTTGTAAAACCTGCATTAAAAGAAAAAGAAGTTAAAAATACAAGATTCATGATTTTTTGGGTTTCTTTATTTTTCTTCATGGGTTCCGCCTTTGGATTTTTTGTACTAGGCCCCTTTACTTTTAATTTTTTAGCAGGCTTTCAGTTGGGTTCAAAAGGAGTTATCACTACTATTCCAACATTTGCCGATTACTTAGATAATTTAACCAACTTAATATTAGGCTGTGGTATTGCCTTTGAATTACCAGTCATCGTATTTTTATTAACCAAAATTGGTTTAATTACACCTAAGTTCTTAAGTACTACACGTAAGTATGCTGTGGTTATTATCTTATTGGTAGCTGCCTTTATTACGCCGAGCCCAGACTGGTATAGTCAAACCATTGTATTTATTCCCTTATATACTTTATTTGAGTTTAGTATTTTTGTTTCAAGATGGGCACATAAGTCTGTTAAAAAAGCAGAAGAAGAGGAGTGGGATTAAGGCGAAGACTATTTAAAAAAGATAAGTCTAAAATATTTTATACTAATTTTTATCAGTAAAATTGAATATATGAATTTCGTTTTTGACGCTACTAAACCAATTGCGCTAGGCGCTGACCATGCAGGTGTTGATTTTAAAAATACCATCAATGGCTGGTTACAAGAAAAAGGATATACCACCAAGGACTTTGGTACTTATACTTCCGATTCTGTCGATTACCCCGACTTCGCTCATCCCACTGCAACTAGTGTTGAAACGGGAGAAGCTGCTTTTGGTATATTATTTTGTGGTAGCGCCAATGGTGTGGCTATGACAGCCAATAAGCATGCAGGTATTAGAGCTGGTTTATGTTGGCAGACCGATGTAGCCGAATTAACCCGTTTACACAATGATGCGAATATAATTTGTATTCCTGCTCGTTATGTTAGTATTGAGCTTGCTAAAGAAATGATAGAAAAATTTATGAGTACTGCCTTCGAAGGGGGTAGACATCAAAATAGAGTTCAAAAAATTTCATGTTAATAATTTAAAAATAAAAAAAATGCGTAAACTACTCGTTCTATTTTTAAGCTTTGTCACAGTTTTGGCTGCAGCACAAGGCATTGATGCCAACACTGCAGCAAAAGCAATTACTGCAGCTGGATTAAAGGAGCACTTAAGTATTATTGCTGGTGAAGCAATGCAAGGAAGAGAAACTGGTACGGAAGGTGAAAGAAAGGCGGCTGCTTATTTAATAAGCCAATACAAAAAATTCAACTTAAAGCCAGGCAACAATGGCTCTTATACTTTACCTTTTAAATTATACCAAGACAAAGTGCTTAGTTCTACTTTAAAAGTAAACGGCCAAGTATACACTTTAGATAAAGACTATTGGGTGAACGCTTCTTCTGTACCTCAAAAATCTTTGAGCACCAATGCTATTATTTTTGTAGGTAATGATTTCAATGACAAATCAACTGTAGATGTAAAAGGAAAATTATTGGTGGCTACAGAAAGCAACGAAAGAACTATCAATAAAATTATAGCTGCTCAAAAATTAGGTGCCATAGGAATCATTATTATTGCGAATAACAACCCAACTTATCCTAGTAATTTAACTGGTAGATTAAGTTTAACTGCAAGTAGTGCTAGTAATTTTGTGAGTATGACGGTGTCTAAAAGTTTAGGTAGTCGTTTATTAGGAGGGAGTAAAGATTATTCAGACCAAGAATTAGCCGATGTACCTAAAGCTGTTTATAGTACTACTATCAACTGGACTGCTGAGCGTAATAATAGCGAAATACCTAGTGCCGATGTGATGGCCGTATTACCTAGTAAAGAAAAGACAGATGAATATATGTTTGTAACCAGTCACTACGACCATGAAGGTATTAAGAACGGAGTCATTTATTACGGTGCAGATGATGATGGTTCAGGTACAGCAAGCGTAGTAGCTATTGCACAAGCATTTGCGCAGGCTAGCAAAAAAGGCTTTAGCCCTAAGCGTAATATTGTATTTATGAATGTATCAGGAGAAGAAAAAGGCTTATTAGGATCTAAGTATTATAGCGAGCATCCGGTGTATCCTTTAGAAAAAATTTCTGTTGATTTAAATATTGATATGGTGGGCAGAATTGATCCAACTTATAAAGGCGATTCTATGAACTATGTTTATTTGATTGGAGAAGATAAATTAAGCAGCGATTTACAACCTATCACAGATAAGGTGAATAAAAACTACAATATGGAATTGGATAGAAGATTCAATGATCCAAATGATACTAATCGTTTTTATTACAGAAGTGACCATTATAATTTTGCAGCCAAAGGTGTGCCTGTAATTTTCTATTTCAACGGCACACATGCTGACTACCATAAACCAACAGATACAGTAGAAAAAATAAATTTCGACTTAATGGAAAAAAGAGTTCGAATGATATTTGAAACTGCTTGGGAAATGGCGACAAGAGAAGATATGTTAAAAAGAGATTTGCCTTTGAATATGCCGGGGAGGTAGATTAAATCAGCGCCCTCGTTTATGGGGGGCGCTGAAAAAATCATTAGAGAAAAATTAAAATGGGTCTTAAATTTTCTTAAGACCCATTTTAATTACTGACCTAAAATATAAGCAAATATCAACGGTACTACAATGGTAGCATCGCTCTCTACAATAAACTTAGGCGTATGAATATCTAATTTACCCCAGGTAATTTTTTCGTTTGGAACCGCACCAGAATAAGATCCGTAAGAAGTGGTACTATCGCTAATTTGACAGAAATAACTCCAGAAAGGAACATCATGCCATTCTAAATCTTGATACATCATGGGCACTACACAAATTGGGAAATCACCAGCAATACCCCCACCTACTTGGAAAAATCCAACACCCTTTCCGCCACTATTGGCTCTATACCATTCTGTTAGTTCCACCATGTATTCAATACCGCTTTTAACCGTACTTGCTTTTAATTCATTTTTAATCACATAGCTAGCAAAGATGTTTCCAGTCGTGCTATCCTCCCATCCTGGTACGACAATAGGAATATTCTTTTTAGCTGCAGCCACAATCCAGCTGTCTTTAGGATCAATCTCATAATATTGCTCTAACTCTCCACTCAATACGACTTGGTATAAAAATTCATGTGGAAAATAACGTTCGCCTTTTTCTTCCGCTTGCTTCCAAAACTTAACGATATGTTTTTGTAATCTTCTAAAGGCTTCCTCTTCTGGAATGCAAGTATCTGTAACACGGTTATAATGATTCTCTAATAAATCCCACTCGTCCTGAGGTGTTAAGTCGCGGTAGTTAGGAACGCGCTTATAATGACTATGTGCAACCAAGTTCATTACATCTTCTTCTAAGTTGGCACCGGTACAGCTAATAATAGCAATTTTATCTTGACGAATCATCTCCGCCAAACTTATACCTAATTCAGCAGTACTCATCGCACCTGCTAAGCTTACTAGCATTTTACCCCCTTCCAAAAGGTGGGTTTCATAGCCTTTAGCAGCGTCTACCAAGGCAGCAGCATTAAAATGTCTATAATGATGCTCAACAAATTTTGAAATTGGACCTTTGCTCATTTTTTTCGATTTGATGCAAAAGTAAATTTTTTTGTGGACATAGCGTATTATTGATTAAAACCGAATAAATAGTAACTTTAAAGCCTAAAGCCCGCTTATGAATAATAAAAAAATGGTACTCTTTTATGTACTTGTATTAATTGGCATCCCCTTTATATATGCAGCCTATTTATACCCTAGTTTACCTGAGATTATTCCTACCCATTTTAATCTTAAGGGGGAGGCAGATGGCTTTGGCGGAAAGGACAGTATTTATTTAGGACCTATTATAATGGGGGTAACTAGTTTATTTACTTATTTCTTATTGACCAATATAAAAAAAATTGACCCTAAAAGAAATGAGCAAGTGGAAGATGGCTTATTTCAAAAGTTTGGATTTTTCACCGTTTTATTTTTAAGTGCATTAAGTATGGTCATTTTATATGCTACCACGCACCAAGGTATTTCTATAGAAAAATTATTGTTCCCCATCATGGGACTAACTTTTGCAGCACTGGGTGTATATATGCCCAAATTAAAACAGAACTATTTTGCAGGATTTAAATTACCCTGGACATTAGAAAATGTAGACAACTGGAATGCCACGCATAAAATAGCAGGTAAAGTATGGTTATACGGAGGTGTAATTCAATTTTTTGCAGGTATGGTCTTTAGTTCAGTCGCTTCTTTTGTTATATTTTTTATAGCTATGGTTGTAATGGTATTAGTACCCACTATCTATTCTTATAGAATGTTTAAAAATGGAAATAAGGTTATCTAATAATTAATACTACTTTAATTATATAGAATAGAATTAAATGAATTTGAAAAAAATAAAATAATAAAAATACTTTTTAAAAAAACTTAAAATTTGCAAATGAAACTAGCTACAAAATATATTCACGCAGGCGCGCATCCCGATCCAAGTACTGGTGCTATCATGACGCCTATTTATCAAACCTCTACCTATGTACAATCCGCTCCTGGCGTACATCAGGGCTATGAGTATGCAAGAAGTCAAAACCCTACAAGATTTGCTTTAGAAGAAGCTTTTGCGGTGATTGAAAATGGAAAGTTTGGATTGGCCTTTGCCAGTGGTGTGGCAGCAACAGATGCAGTGATGCGTTTACTAGTGCCCGGCGATGAAGTGGTGGCTGCCCACGATATGTATGGAGGTTCTTTCAGGTTATTTTCAAAAGTGCATGAAAAAATGGGTATTAAATTTATTTATGTAGACACTTCTGATGTAACGAATGTAGCAGCAGCAATGACAGATAAGACAAAATTAATTTGGTTAGAAACTCCTACTAATCCACTGATGAATATCACAGATATCGAAGCGGTATCAGCTATTGGTAAGAAACATAATTGCATGGTATGTGTAGACAATACCTTCGCCTCTCCTTATTTACAAAACCCGTTGGATCAAGGCGCCACCATTGTAATGCACTCTGCTACTAAATATTTAGGAGGACATAGCGATGTCATACAAGGTTGTTTAGTAATGAATGATCAAGCCTTGAGAGATCAATTATATTTTATTCAAAAAAGTACAGGCGCCGTGCCAGGCCCACAAGATTGTTTTTTAGTATTGAGAGGTATTAAAACTTTACATGTACGTATGCAAAGACATTGCGAGAATGGCGAAAAAGTAGCCACCTATTTACGCCAGCATCCTAAAGTAGGTAAAGTATACTGGTGTGGCTTTACAGACCATCATAACCATGCCATTGCTAAAAAACAAATGCGTGGATTTGGGGGTATGATGAGCTTTGTATTAAAAGACGACAGTGTTGCAGCAGCCACTAAAGTACTCTCTAGTACCAAAGTATTTTCATTAGCAGAGAGCTTGGGTGGTGTGGAGTCATTAATTAATCACCCAGCTAGTATGACACATGCCTCTATACCACGTGAACAAAGAATTGCCAATGGATTATCTGACGGACTTATTCGTTTAAGTGTAGGCATTGAAGATGCAGAAGACTTAATAGCAGATTTAGCACAAGCCATTGGGTAATGAAGGATGAGATTCATAAACTATTAGACCAAAAAGTTAAGCAGTATAACCAAATTGAATTTATTGGGAAGGACCCCATTTCTATTGCTCATTTATTTACAAAGCAGCAAGACATTGAAATTGCTGGTTTTTTTGCTGCCATTTTTGCCTGGGGCAATAGAACCACCATCATTAATAAATCTAAAGAACTACTTGAAAGAATGGATAATGCGCCCTATGCTTTTTGTATAGGACATGGGGATGCTGATCTAAAAAAATTATTAGGATTCGCTCACCGAACGTTTAACGATACCGACTTACTTTATTGCATTGAATTTTTTAAAATGCATTATAGTAAAAATGAAAGTTTAGAAACTGCATTTTTTAAAAGTGACAACATAGATTCAAAAAATGAGCTAAACGCCGTAGAAAAATCCCTCATTCAGTTTCAAGATTATTTTTTCTCTTTAGAACAAGCGCCTGCTAGAACTAAAAAACATATTGCTAGTCCAATAACTGATTCAACATGTAAAAGGTTGAATATGTTTTTACGTTGGATGGTAAGAAAAGATAATCAAGGGGTAGATTTTGGTTTATGGAAAAGCATCAGCCCTGCTGCACTTATAATGCCTATTGATGTACATGTAGCTAGGGTTTCAAGAGCTTTAGGTATTTTGAAAAGAACCCAAACAGATTGGCAAACTGCTATTGAATTAACCCATTATTGTCGAACTTTGGATGCAAAGGACCCTGTAAAATACGACTTCGCTTTATTTAGCCTAGGTGTCATAGAAAAATTCAATTAAAGCAGATGGAAATAAATTTATTAGCCCTAGAAAAATTAAGTACTTTAGACTTAGAAACAATGATCAATGAATTGATTAAAGAAGACTTTTCTAAATTAGTACAACTGCTTTATCGAATTGATGTTTCAGAAGGAAAGCTGAAAAATATTTTACAAGCCCACCCGAATGAAAATGCCGGAAAATTAATTGCGCAAGTAGTGATAGAAAGACTAGCTGCAACTAAAAAGGCTAGAGAAAGTTTTTCAACTAAGCCGCCTACCATAGATGACGACGCAGAACGACTTTAGTACTAATAATATGAATAGCAATAGTTAAGTTATAAATCTCCTAATAGCGGACGCATCACAATATCTTCCACCACTGCTTGTGGACTTAATTGAGCAGCCGCCAAAATCATCTTCGCAATATCCTGCGCTTCCATAATACGAGTAGGCGCTACCCCACTGCCCGCCCAGCTATTAGTATAAGTAGCCCCAGGATAAACGCCAGTTACTTTAATGCCTTTATCTTTTAATTCTTCTCTTAAGTTTTTTGAAAAACCATCTAAAGCATACTTACTAATACTATATGAACCTCCTTGCGGATAAGCTTGCAATGAAGCAATAGAACAAATATTAAAAATATGTCCGTTGCCTGCTTGAATCATAGCAGGAATAATAGTACGAGAAGTATAATAAGCCGAATATAAGTTAGCCGCTATTTGTGATTCTAAAACACCCTGTTCTTCCTCCATTAAATTACCTGGTAAAAAGAAACCTGCATTATTAATTAAAATAGAAGGAGTACCCAAACTCAAGCACCAATTGCCAAAGGCATCGCAGTCGGATTGATTAGACAAATCGGCTTGCTTACTATGTATAATTGTATTAGGATATTTTTTCTGCAAACTTTCAGTAGCCTCTTTTAAACGAGAAGCCGTTTTACTACAAATACATAAACTATGGCCTTCAGCTGCAAAGGCCTCTGCTACTGCATATCCAATTCCTTGTGAAGCACCTGTAATAACAACCAGCATATAAATAATTTATAGTTAATCAAAATAAAGAATAAAGATAAGGGGCAAAACTGTAAATTCGCCCAATACAATTATTAATTGATGCCCTATAAAGACCTATTTTTTGATCTCGACCATACTATTTGGGACTTTGAATTAAATTCCAAAGAAACCTTATGGGAGCTGCATCTTAAATATGACTTAGAGGCAAAGGGCATTGATGATTTCGATGCGTTTTATAGCCTGTACAGTGTGCACAATCATAGATTATGGGACAGGTATACCAAGGGCTTTATCAAACAAGAAGAATTAAGATGGAAGCGTATTTACTTAAGTTTACTAGAATATAAAATAGCTGACGAAGCATTGTCTAAAGAAATGTCTGTCGACTATTTAGACATTCTACCTAATAAAAAGAATTTATTTCCCTACACCATTGAAATATTAGAGTATTTAAAAAGCAAGGACTATACAATGCATTTAATTACCAATGGATTTGAAACGGTTCAATTTAAAAAAATTAAGAACTCAAATATAGCAGACTACTTTACTGAAGTCATTACTTCAGAAGCAAGTAATAGCTTAAAACCCAATAAGGAAATTTTTGAGTATGCCTTAAAAGCTTCCAATGCAAAATTAGAAACCAGTATTATGATTGGAGACAACGAGTCGGCAGATATTCAAGGCGCTATTAATGTAGGCATGGATTCCATCTTCGTGAATCATTTACAAATACAGCCTACTGTACCTGCAACACATACGATTACACATTTAAAGGAATTGGAAAATATATTCTAAAGACCTAAGAAGTTCCTATTTAATTATTAAGATTTGGTAAAACATCTAGCTTATACAAGTTTTTTATAAGAAGGTCTTGGTATTACCAACTAGCAAGTACAGTCACGCCTCCTTTAACCACATCACCAATCTTAGCATGGATCTTAGTTCCAACAGGTAATAGTAAATCTACCCTACTACCAAATTTGATGAAACCGTATTCATCACATTGTTTGAATGTTTGACCTACAGTTGTATAGTTGCAAATTCTTCTAGCTAAAGCACCAGCAATTTGTTTACATAAAATACTGCCTTTACTATTTTCCACCACTACAGACCACCTTTCATTATCGGTAGAAGACTTTGGATGCCAAGCCACCAAAAATTTACCTGGATGGTATTTATTATATACAATATTGCCAGCAATTGGTAAACGGTTCACGTGTACATTCGCAGGACTCATAAATACACTTATTTGAATTCTTTTTTCAGTATAAAATTCATCAGGTTGCACTTCTTCAATCACTACTACTTTGCCGTCCGCAGGGGATACAATAGCCTCATCGCTGATAGTTAATGATCGAACAGGCATTCTAAAAAAAGAAACAATGAATAAGAAAAAAGCTACTGTAATAATAAATACGACCCATGCACCAATAGCAGCAACTGGATATAGGTAAGAAAAATTCAAAATATTCAAAACGCCTACGAGTATAGCAATCAACGAAATAGTAGCCGTACCTTCTTTATGTATAGTCATTATATAATTTTAATGGCAAATGTAAAACATCTAAAACAGAATCTGAAGAATTAGCCATACAAATGGGGTGGCAAACAAGATAGAATCAAATCTGTCTAAGAAGCCTCCATGGCCTGGCATCATGCTACCACTATCTTTCACACCGGCCAGTCTTTTTAATCTACTTTCTAATAAATCTCCAAAATTACCTGCTATAGAAGCTGTTAAACTAATATAGAAAATATATTTCTCTTGAATAGGCACCAAAAAGGCCATTCCCTTTGAAACAATGAGTACTGATAAAACAATACCTGCAATCGTACCCTCCCATGTTTTATTAGGTGATATAGGAGACAAAGGCGTTTTACCAATAACAGAACCCACTAAATAAGCCATCGTATCATTCACCCAAATAGATACAATTAATAATAAAGGAATAGAAAAAGTCCAACTTCCAAAATAGGAGTTTGTCATAAAACTTTTTAATTGAAAAAATAAAGACAAGCACATAGGTATATACACTAAGCCTGCAAAAGAAATTGCCAAATTTTGTAAACTAAATTTTTTAGAAAAAATATCAACCATAATCATTAAACCAATCACAAAGGGAAGCACTCTACTACCTAAAAATTTAATACTCATCCCGTTAATGGCTAAATCTATAGGCCCTAATGTCATCATCATTAAACAACCTACTACGAGTAAGCCCCATTTGTGCACTGGGCTTATGTTTTGATAACTCGGATAAATAAGTGCTAATAATTTTTGATACTCATATAAACAACCTAGTTGTATGATTAAAAATAAAGTGAAAAAAGACCAGTTATTCCATACCAAACCTGTTAGCATGATAATGACAAAAACAATGGCAGACAAGGTTCTTTGTTTTAAAACAGATGCGTTAGAGGCCATAGAAAAATTATAAATTTGTAAAGAATATTTTAAGATTCAACTGAATTCATTTGAATGGTGGAAAGTAGCTTTTGGGCTTTTTCAAACATATCCAAAGGTACATATACTTCTACTTCTCCTAAAAAAACATAAGAGGAGTCTTGCTTATTGAGTGTTTTAGCGGGTATTTCATTTTCATTTAAAATACCCATCACCATGGAAGAGGCAGCTAACTGACTACTGCTAAATACTTTTTTCCAATCCTGCATCTGAATGAGTATTTTTTAATTTTTTTAATAAATAGTAAACCCCTGCCAAGGCTAGCAGTCCCCAATAGATGGGTAAATTATCATCCATCAACTGATCCACTTTCGCTGTATTATTTCTAATTGAATATAAAGTGACTACAGCAATTCCATTGTTTAAAAAATGTAAAAGTATGGGTAGCCAAATGGTTTTTGAATAATGAAAAATATAACCAAGTACTATACCCAAGGCCATTCTAGATAAAAACCCAAAAAAAGAAAAGTGAATGGCGCTGAAAAAAATAGCCGTTAGAACAATGGCAGCATAGGGTTTGCCCGTTAGATCCATTAATATTTTTTGAAGCGTGCCTCTGAAATAAACTTCTTCAATAATAGAGGGTATGATGGCCACTGCTATTAATGCATAGGCTAGATCCATTAATGAATTCATATGCGTCATGGACAACATCGCTTTTTTATACTGGGCTTCTAAATCTTCGGCCCAATTTTTAAAATTAGTGGGAATAGGAATTTTTTCTGTCAAACTTCCTAATGCACCACTTAGTATTAAACCAGTAAGCGCTAATAAAATAACAATGCCTATTTGTTGGTATGATTTTACAGCCGTAAAACCTAAATGAGTGTGCCAATTTTCTTTTGACATGATGGCTAAAACAATACTCGGTAATCCAAAAGCAATAATGGAAGCCAAGGCATTGGCCAACTGAGCCATGGAAGCATATTCAGGCTGCAAGAGTACTTTTTGCATGTCTGCAAAGGGAATATGCAATAGGGCAGCCACTAAAGAAAAACTAATAAGTGCCCCTGCAATCATGCCAATTCCAGTTAGTCCTAAAAAAAGGGCTATTCTCATTGGAGGTCTCATATCAAATAATTGGTACATTTGCAATCGTATCAGTTAGATGCAAGATAATGAATTCATATGGTTTCTATAGGTCCAATACAATTACCCGATTTTCCTATATTACTCGCTCCTATGGAGGATGTAAGCGACCCGCCCTTTAGAGCAGTCTGCAAGGAAAATGGGGCCGATTTAATGTACACCGAATTTATTAGCAGTGAGGGATTAATTCGTGATGCCATCAAGAGCAGACAAAAATTAGACATCTTTGATTATGAGCGACCCGTTGGCATTCAAATATTTGGAGGAGATGAGGAGGCGATGGCCCTTTGTACTAAAATAGTAGACACAGTCAACCCCGATTTAATAGATATAAACTTTGGATGCCCTGTTAAAAAAGTGGTGACCAAGGGAGCAGGGGCTGGTGTTTTAAAAGATTTAGATTTAATGGTAAGATTAACAGAGGCCGTAGTAAAAAGCACTAACCTTCCTGTTACCGTTAAAACAAGATTAGGCTGGGATGAAAGTTCTAAGAATATTCATGAAGTGGCTTTAAGATTACAAGATGTGGGCGTGAAAGCATTGGCCATTCATGGTCGAACCAGAGTACAAATGTATAAGGGCGAAGCCGATTGGACATTAATTGGTGAAATAAAAAATGATCCGCGTATTCATATGCCCATTTTTGGTAACGGCGATATCAATTCCCCAGAAAAAGCATTAGAATATAAAAATAGATATGGGGTGGATGGTATAATGATTGGCCGCGCTGCCATTGGCTATCCTTGGATTTTTAGAGAGATAAAACATTTTCTAGCCACTGGAGAAAGAAGAGCCGACCCCAGTATTGAAGAGCGTGTAGAAGTAGCAAGACAACACTTAATTAAATCAATGCAGTGGAAAGGACCTATTGCAGGCATTAATGAAATGAGAAGACATTATGCCAATTATTTAAGAGGGCTTCCTAATATTAAAGAGTATAGAAATAAATTAGTACGCATTAGTACGCAAAAAGAGATTGAAGAAATCTTAGATGAGATAAAAGAGAAGTACAAAGATATTGTGATTGAATCAGGTAAGATAGTTTTAGAAAACTACCACGAGCACTGTCCTATTTAATTATTTTTTTTCAATAGCTGCTATCACTGAATCGTCTAATGGATCCACTGTCATAGGAAAATAATGCGTCAGGATTCCCTCTTCATCCACTAAATATTTGCAAAAATTCCAAGCAGGCTCTTGATTATTCCAACCATTTATAGACGTGTTCGATAACCACTTAAATACTTCGTTTTGTTGATTATTTTTTATAACGATTGACTTGGCCATTAAAGGAAAACTTACACCATAATTTTTTTTACAAAAAGCAGCAATGCTTTCATTGTCCTTAGTTTCTTGTTCTTTAAAGTCATTGGCAGGAAATCCAATTATCACAAGACTTTCAGCATATTTTTCTTGTAATTTTTCTAGGGCTTCATACTGTCCTGTGAAACCACAATCGCTAGCGGTGTTTACAATTAATACTTTCTTTCCAATTAAAGAAGAAAAATTAAATTCTTTGCCATTGATGTCCTTTGTCGTTAAACTATAAAAAGAAAAAATAGGTCTTTTATTTTCTTTATTAAACTGAATTTGTTTTTTTCCCGCTCCCTTACTCGTCCACATAATGGCCGGGTAAATTGTTTTCAAAATAGATTGGCGATAAGACATGCCTTGTTTTTTCATAAGAAGCGTGGCAGTTACTAAAACACCTATAGCGATGGCAATTTTTATCATACTATTTTTTTTATTTTTCAATCTATTTTATTTGAAATTATCCAATTAATTTTTTTAATAACCAAGCCTTGCCTTTATAAGGAGGATATTTAAAACTTGGGTCTATCCAAGTAGGTGTTTTTAATACCGACTTCGTATGCGTAAAGGTATCAAAACTTAATTTGCCATGATAGCCTCCAGTACCGCTGAAACCCCTGCCACCAAAAGGCAATTCGTGATTGGTAATATGCATAGTGGCATTATTCACACAAGCCCCACCTGAAGGCACATTGGTTAACCAATAATTTTCATCTGCTTTATTTTCAGTGAAAACATAGAATGCCAGCGGGTTTGGATTTTTTTGAATGATAGCCAAGGCTTCCTGCTTTGTTTGGTAAGTAAGAATAGGAAGAATGGGTCCAAAAATTTCCTCCTGCATAATTTTGGCGTCTGGTTGAACACCCACCATAATAGTGGGCTCTATAAATAAATTTTCTCTATTTGATTTTCCTCCATAAACAATTTCACCATCCCCTAAATAAGAAGTTAAACGCAACCATTGTTTATCATTAATAATTTTACCATAATGTTCTTCGCTTTCTGCATCTGCTCCGTAAAATTTTTGAATGGCTATTTTTAATTCTTTAATAAGTTCGTCTCTTAAATGATGCGGTACTAAAATATAGTCAGGCGCAATACACATTTGACCACAATTAGAAAATTTTGGATTGGCTAAACGACGCGCTGCTACTCTTAAATTAGCATCCTCACAAATGACGGCAGGGCTTTTACCGCCTAGCTCTAAAGTAACTGGCACTAACTGTTCAGCTGCATATTTATATATAATTTTTCCTACCGCAGTACTACCTGTATAAAAAATATGATCGAATCTATTTTCAGTAAGTAGTGGTGGAATTATCGTAGCACCATCCCCTTCAATATAAAGTATATAGTTATCTGGAAATAAAGAGTCCACAATCTTACCCATTATTTTTGCAGTTGCGGGTGCAAACTCACTAGGTTTTAAAACGGCACAATTACCCCCAGCAATGGCTCCAATCAATGGTGTAAATAATAATTGGAAAGGATAGTTCCAAGGTGCAATAATACAAACCACACCCAAGGGTTCTTGAATGGTATAACTTGAGGATGGCATGTTGACCAAATTGGTAGCAACCGAATTAGGCTCCATCCACTCTTTTAAATGTTTTATGGTATAATTTAATTCGCTTAAGAAAAAACCTACCTCAGTAGCCCAGGCATCTTCGTCGGTTTTTTTCAAATCGGTATGAAGCGCTTGGTATAACTGCTTTTCAGCATCTAAAACGGCTTTTTTTAAGCGTTCAAGCTGTTGTATTCTAAAGGCATAGGACTGGGTAGCACCAGAGGCGAAATACGAACGTAGGTTATGAATAGTAGTAGACATAAGCAATGATTATTAAGCAATTTAAGCCTTATTCACGAAAGCGAAGCCTCATTTATTCGCTTATCAAAATAATTGTGAAAATTCCGAAATTTTTGATAATTTAACGTACTTAATTTAAGAAGTCAATTAACAACGATTATAAACCCAATAACGATTTGCTATGTCCAAGAGAAAATCAGACAACACAAGAAGGGATTTTATTAGAAATTCCGCCCTTGCATTAGGAGGCTTTTACATTCTACCTAGACACGTATTAGGTGGAAAAGGATTTACCGCACCAAGTGATAAATTACAAGTAGCTGGTATTGGTGCCGGCGGAAAAGGAGAAAGTGATTTATTTTCTTTCTACAGTAGTGGTAAAGCAGATATTGCTTTTTTATGTGATGTCGATGATAGACAAGCAGTAAAAAGTCGTGAAAGATATCCAAAAGCAAAATACTATAAAGACTATAGAGAGATGTTAGATAAAGAACATATGCATATAGATGCTTGTTCTGTTTCTACACCCGATCATATGCACGGTGTGCAAGCCATGGCTGCTATGCAATTAAAAAAACATGTCTATGTACAAAAACCAATGGCACATGATATTTATGAAGCGCGTATTATGACCAAGGCGGCACATGATTATAATGTAGTTACTCAAATGGGTAACCAAGGTGCGTCTGGAGATGGCGTGCGCATGTTACAAGACTGGCATACTGCTGGATTAATTGGTGATGTGCATACTATTTATTGTTATACCGATAGACCAGTTTGGCCTCAAGGCGTGAACCGTCCTATAATAACTACGCCCACTGCTATACCTGCTGAATTAGATTTTAATTTATGGTTAGGTACAGCTCCTCAAAAAGATTATTTCGAAGGTTTACTTCCATTTAACTGGAGAGGCTGGTGGGATTACGGAACCGGCGCTTTAGGTGATATGGCTTGTCATATAATGGCACCTGCCTTTGCAGTTTGTGGTTTAGGTTATCCTATTGCTGCAGAATGTAGTGTGGCTACTCGTTATACAGCTCCGTGGCAAAAATTATATGCACCAGATTCTGGTCCAATGGGTTCTCATATTACATTAACCTTCCAAGGACAGAACGGAAAACCAAATGTAAAATTACATTGGATGGATGGTGGTATCCAACCAGAGCGTCCAGCTGAATTAGGCCCTAATGAAATTATGGGTGACGGTGGCAATGGCGTAATTTTTGAAGGAACAAAAGGAAAAATGATGGCAGGTACTTATGGTGTCAATCCTCAATTATTACCAACTAAATTAACTAAAACTACTTCAGTACCAAAAACTGTAGATAGAGTGAAGGGCGGAGAAAGCGGACACTATTCTGCATGGGTAGAAGCTTGTATTGCGGGTGCTGGAAGTAAAGAAGCCAAGGCTTTAAGTTCTCAATTTGATATTGCAGGCCCTTTAACAGAGTCTGTATTAATGGGTAATTTAGCCATCAGAAGTTATGATATCAAATCCACTACTAAAACTGGAAATGCTACTTATCCAGGTAGAAACATTCAATTGTTATGGGATGGTCCAAATATGAAAATCACCAATTTCGAGGAAGCGAATCAATATGTAAAAAGAACATATCGCAATGGCTGGAGCTTAGGTGTTTAGTATTCAATTAATATACGCTTATAAATCTCGGTTGCCTTTGGTAACCGAGATTTTTTTTATGCTATCTTTATTAGATAATAATACTATATCATGGAAAATTTACAAGAGCAGTTTTTATTAAACCCAGACATTACTTTTTTAAACTTTGGGTCCTTTGGCGCCACGCCCAAACCTATTTTTGATGCCTATCAAAAATGGCAAAGAGTTTTAGAAGCTGAACCTGTTCAATTTATAGCCTTTGATGGTGTAAATTATTTAGCCAATTCAAGAGCGGCACTAGCTCAATTTATTGGATGCCCCGATAAGGACGATTTAGTGATGGTGACCAACCCCTCATTTGCTATTAATTTAATTGCGAAGAACTTTCCTTTACAAGAAGGTGATGAAATATTAGCGACCGATATAGAATACGGCGCTTGTGATCGTACTTGGGATTTTTATTGTAAAAAAAATAAAGCTACTTATAGAAGACAGAAAATAAATTTACCTATTACTAGCAAAGAAAAATTTATTGAAGATTTTTTTGAAGGACTAAGACCTAGCACCAAGGCTATTTTTATTAGTCATATTACCAGTGCTACTGGTTTAATTTTTCCTGTGAAAGAAATTTGCGAAATAGCAAAATCAAAAGGCTTAATAACTATAGTAGATGGCGCCCATGTGCCAGCACATATTCCTTTTAACTTAAGTGAAATACAAGCCGATTTTTATACAGGGGCTTGTCATAAATGGATGATGGCAGCGAAAGGATGTAGCTTTTTATATGCGCATAAATCGGTTCAGCCTTTATGTGATCCGCTTATTGTTAGTTGGGGTTATAAAGCCTTAAAACCTTCTCATTCTAGTTTTTTAGACTACCATCAAATGATTGGAACACGCGACTTTTCTGCCTTTTTAACAGTGGAAGCTAGTCTTGAATTTATGGAGAAAAATAATTGGACTTCCGTTTCAAAAAAATGTCATGATATTGTGCTTGCCAATGCCGAACGTTTTTATAATTTACTAGGCACAAAACCAATTAGCCCCTTAACTAGCGAATGGATAGGTCAAATGATAAGTATTCCAATAAATACAAGCGAGCCTGAAGTATTACAAAGAAAATTATTCATCGACTATAAAATTGAAATTCCTATTATGCGTCAAGAAAATGATGTGTACATGCGCTACTCCATAAATGGCTTTAATTCAGTTGCCGATTTAGATAAATTGTATAATGCACTAGAGGCTATAAAAAAAGAAACCCTACTTATAAAATAATAGTAAGATTTCTTAATCAATGTCTATTTGTGAAAGTATACTTATCTATATATACTTTTTAATGGCTACTAGTCAATTTCTACCATACTAAGCTCTTCAGGTAAGCAGCGTCGTCTTTAGCACAATCTAATTCTGTAGTACCAGTATAGGCTTCTTGTTCTACGATATAATATTTTACGCCTTGAGCAGCTGCTTGAGGTAATAAAGATTTATAATTAATAGTGCCTTTACCAATAATACAAGATTCTATACCGGTTGCTGTTTTAGCCATGTCTTTTACATGCACTAATTTAAAACGGTTAGGGAATTTTTTCATGTAAGCAATAGGATCAACGCCTGCAGCCACTGTCCAATACATATCCATTTCAAAATCAACAGTGTCAGGGTTGGTAGATTTCATCATTAAATCTTGTGGTACAATACCATCCATAGGTACAAAAGAATAATCATGATTATGGTAAGCAAAACGGATGCCATTTTTCTTAGTAATTTCTCCGCAAGCATTAAACTCATCAGAGAATTGCTTAAAGTTATCAATTGATTTTTGCGCTCCTTTATGAGGACAAATTAAATACTTCATGCCAATTTCCGCTGCCTGCGCTGCTTTGCGTTCAAAGTCTTGTGTATTATTGCAATGAGAAGAAACCATTTGCATTCCTAAATCATCTAATACTTTTTTCAACTCGGTATTTTTCATTCCCCAAAAAATACCTTTATCTCCTTCAAAACCTTCTATTTGTTTGAAACCAGATTTTGATAAATGGGTTAACACACCCATAGTGTCTTTATATAAAGCTTGCTTTACTGTCCATAATTGAATGCCAAATGAATTTGACTTTGCTGTCATCGCCATTAATTCCTTACCAAATGGCATGCTGATTGCTGCACCTGCTAATGCCGTTTGACGCAGGAAGTTTCTTCTTGAATTGTTCATAATTTTTTTTTAAGTGCTGTCCTTAGTTCAGTTTGTAATAATAATACTGATGCAATTTTTCTATTGCACCGTTTCAGATTCAATTTAAGTCGCCCAAGCTTTATCTCCTTTCTTATAAGGCACCGTTCCTTCATATTTACCAGGCACTGCAACATAACGCAAAGCCTTAGTAGCGCCCACTTCAGAACTAAAGAAGCCCCATAGGGTTAATTCTTTTAACATGGTAAAGTAGTGCTTGGTCTCGTCTGGCTTCTTCGTTTTTTGAAAAGCAGCCGCTTCTTTATCTAATTCTGTTAATAAGCTATGACGTTGTTCCGCTGTGGCTTGCATAAAAGTTTTACCATTCGCTTTATTAGAAGCTTCATTCAATGTTTTCATACCAGCCATAAAAGCAGTTTGGTCTTTTGCTTCATAACAGTCATTTACGATCACTGTCATAAACTCCCCCACTTTTGCTTCTTTGGCACCTGGTGTATTTGTAGCTGGTAAAATAGTTTCAGCGATTTCATTTAAAAATGAAATATCGTCTTTAGAAAATTTTAAACCAGTAGCACCTGTGGTACAACCCGATAAAAAAGCTTCTGCACCTAAAACAGTTCCTCCCATAATGAGGGCTACTCTTGATAAGGCTTCTCTTCTATTCATCATAAAATTGTTTTTAAAATATTATAAATTATAAGTTTCCTTTTTTTAGTTCATTCACTGCAAATTCTGCAGCGCGCGCTGTAAATGCCATATACGTTAAAGAAGGGTTCACACAAGAAGAACTTGCCATGAAAGCCCCGTCTGTTACAAATACATTGGGTGCATCCCAAACTTGGTTATTACCATTTAAAACAGAAGTCTTAGGATCTCTGCCCATGCGCGCTGTACCCATTTCATGAATACCTCTTCCTGGTGTACCATCTCCATCATGAGAACTCACATTTTTAACGCCTGCTTTTTCTAACATCTCTTGTGCATCTGCAAAAATATCTTTGCGCATTTTCTTTTCGTTCTCTTTTAATTCGCAATCAATATTCAATACATTTAAGCCCCACTTGTCTTTCACTGTTTTGTCAAGTGTTACTTTGTTGGTTGGATCTGGTAGCATTTCACCAAAGCCGCCCATACCAATGGTCCAACTACCTGGTTCTGTTAAGGCATCTTTATAATCACCGCCAATATTGAATTCTGCAACTTCTCTTCTCCAGTTTTGACGTGTACCACTTCCTTGATAACCAAAGCCACGCACATAATCTCGTTTATCATCTCCTACATTTCTAAAACGAGGAATATAAAATCCATTCGCACGACGACCAAATGTGTATTTATCTTCATAGCCTTCCACAACGCCTCCTGCACCTACGCCTAAATGGTGATCCATTAAGTTTTTACCCAATGCATCACTGCTACTTCCTAAACCACCTTCCCAAACATCGGTAGCAGAATTCATTAATAACCAAGTACTATTTAAAGTAGAAGCATTGACAAAAATAATTTTTGCACTGTACTCAATAGTTTTATTGGTTTCAGCATCTAGTACAGTAACACCTGTTGCGCGTTTTTTATCTTTATCGTATTTAATTTCAGTTACAATACTCCAAGGTCTTAAAGTTAAATTACCTGTTGCCATAGCCGCTGGTAAAGTAGAAGACTGTGTACTAAAATATCCGCCAAATGGACAGCCTAACCAACATTTATTTCTAAACTGACAACCAGGGCGACCTTCATGCGGCACCGTAATATTAGCGGTACGACCAATAATTAAATGACGAGATCCTTTATACACTTCTTTTAATCTTGCAGCTACATCTTTCTCTACGCAGGTTAAATCCATCGCAGGTAAAAATTGTCCATCAGGTAAAACCGCTAAGCCATCGCGGTTACCACTAATGCCTGCAAATTTTTCTACATAATCATACCATGGTTCAATTTCTTTATAACGCACAGGCCAGTCAACACCATGACCATCTTTTGCATTGGCTTCAAAATCTAAATCGGACCAACGATACGATTGACGACCCCACATTAAAGAACGACCGCCTACATGGTATCCTCTAAACCAATCGAAACGTTTTGTTTCCACATAAGGGCTTTCTTTATCTGAACACCAATAATCTAAATTGGTTTCGTTCAAAGGATAATCTCTTTTTAAAACTGGATAGTCTTTGATCATTTCCTGTGTGCGTGTGCCACGATGCGGAAAGTCCCAAGATTCTTTATCTGCGTTCACATAATCTTTAATATGTTCAATGTTTCTGCCACGCTCTAACATCAACACTTTTAAACCTTTTTGTGTAAGTTCTTTTGCTGCCCATCCGCCGCTAATGCCCGACCCTACTACAATTGCATCGTACTGTTGCCCTGCCATATTTTATGTTTTATTTATTAATATAATTTCCATTTCATTATACATCGCAAATTTTAATAGCGGCTGCTAAAGAAGCCATCGGATTTTTGTCTGCAGGAATAAATTCTTGTGCTACATAACCCTTATAACCTGTTTTTAAAATGGCACGCATAATAGCAGGATAATATAATTCTTGTCTTTCATCAATTTCATTTCTACCTGGTACACCCCCTGTATGGTAGTGACCATAGTATTGATGATTGGTTTGTATAGAATGAATAATATCTCCTTCGTCAATTTGCATATGATAAATATCGAATAACAATTTAAAATTAGGCGAGCCTAGTCTTTTACATAATTCAACGCCCCAGGAAGAACGATCACACATATAGTCCTTGTGGTCTACTCTTGAGTTTAATAATTCCATTTGAATAACTACACCTCTTTTTTCTGCCAAGGCCATTATTTTTTTCAAACCTGTAACACAATTATTCAATCCTGTTTCATCATCCATGCCTCTTTTACTTCCAGAAAAACAAATTAAGTTCGTGTAGCCTGCATCTGCTACATAATTAATATGTTCTATATAATTTTTTACTAATTTATCGTGGTATTGAAGGGTATTAAAACCTTCTGTTAAACTAATCTCTGCACCATTACACATGGTAGAAATTAAATTATTTTCTTTTAAAATTTTCCATTCAGAAGGACCTACTAAGTCCATGCCCACCATACCAAGTTGCTTAAAATTTTTTGCAAGCGTAGCTATGGGAATGCTTTGATAGCACCACCTGCAGGCGGAATGTTGAATGTTTCCTTTAAGTGCTTCTGATGCTGCTTGATTTTTCACTGCTGCTAAAATATTAGAAGGTACCACAGCACCTGTAGCAATTGCTGCAGAGCCTGTTAAAACTTGTTTGATAAGCTTACGTCTGTTGACATTGGTTGACATGGCAAGTAAATGTTAATTGGTTCGATAAATATAATTTTTATTTCCTATTTTTTGGAAAGTTTTTAGTTAAAAAAGGGGGTTATTTGCAAAATAATAAGGAAATTGCTACTAGATTACTGTGCAAGTTTTGCAATGACCTATTTAAACGATTTCTTAGCTTAAAAACAATCAACAATGAATAGAAAATTACGCATGGGTATGGTGGGTGGAGGCAAGGATGCCTTCATAGGAGCCATACACAGATTAGCGGCTAATATGGA
>Ga0209401_1000398_pt1 | contig 29850 bp, 29 predicted proteins | sample M_140807_MF_Meta_FD_187318 | JGI IMG/M metagenome (GOLD analysis project Ga0209401, IMG submission 187318) | Freshwater microbial communities from Lake Montjoie, Canada to study carbon cycling - M_140807_MF_MetaG (SPAdes) (version 2) | ecosystem: Environmental > Aquatic > Freshwater > Lake... | reverse complement strand
CAACAATAATCAGTGAAACTCTTCTTATTTGATCGAGCCGGAAGCTATTTTTCATTTCTAGCCAGATCAATTACATTCTTAAGCAGCATCACTCTTGTCATCGGTCCTACCCCACCTGGCATCGGTGCAAAAGCAGTGGCAACTTCAATTACTTTAGGATCAAAATCCCCAACAAGTTGATTGCCATCTCGAGTGATTCCAACATCCACAAGTACTGATCCTTTTTTCACCGTTTCAGCCTTAATAAAATGCGCACTGCCCATAGCAGCAATTACTACATCAGCATCCTTAATTAGCTCTGTTAAATTCTTCGATGCTGAGTGAGCCAGAGTTACCGTGGCATTAATTGGTTTTTGGGAGAGCAAAATAGATAAGGGTCTTCCCACTGTCATGCCTCGGCCAATTACTAATACTTTCACGCCAGATAAATTAATTTTATACTCAGCTAACAAAGCCACAATTGCCTTTGGTGTACAGGCAACTACCGAGTTAAAACCTAAAACTAGATTGCCTAAATTATTTGGAGTAAGGCCATCAGCATCCTTTGCTGGATTAATTGCAGATATAACTTTTTGTGTATCAACTCCAACTGGAAGTGGAAGTTGAACAATAAATCCTGTGCAACTTGAATCAGCATTTAATGCATTCACAGCCGCGATAACCTCATCAGTGGTTGCAGTGGCAGGTAAATTCACTTTAATTGATTTAATTCCAACCTCTGCGCAATCACGGTGCTTTCCGTCAACATATGCAACTGATCCAGGATCATTACCTACCAAAATTGTGCCCAACCCAACTGGCTTATCGAATTTTCCAATAGCGGCAGCGATATCTACTTTGATTTTCTGGGCTAAAGCTTTGCCATCCATGATTATCGCGCTCATGTAGTAAGCCTACTCTGCTTGTCTTTTTTCTTAAACAATCTTGGTGAGTATTGAATAACTACAAACGCCAAAAGGATGTGAACAAAAACTATTGCACCTACCCGCACTGGATTTACGCCAACTGGATTCATGTTTGCTGAAATTAATGATCCAGATGAAATGAATGCCAAGATCGCTGAGCCAAACACAGATAGAAGTAGGAATCGCAGCTGTAATTGTTGTTTACTTTTTTTATCAACATCAAGTGATTTAATTTTATTTAAATTCAGCAAAGCATAGCCAAAGACCATGATTGATAAAGTAATCATCCATGGAAACCTTCCGGCTGGTAATGCTGCTAGAGCTGGAATTGCAGGAATCTCGCGAAGATTAAAAATAAATGGCGTGATATCAGTTGCACTCCCTAGTGAGAATCCAGATCCCAAGATGTAACTAAGGGTGGCAAAAAATAGATTAGGTAAATAAAGTATTTGCAAAAATAGCAACAATATTCCTCCAATAATGCCTGGATGAAGAACTATGGTTAGGTTTTTTGCAATACTAAAGTTGAGCAAAAGGTTTAATGAAAAAACTACTCCCGAGAACCCGAGCATTATTAGAAACATCTGGCTTGGCAATTTAACTAGCGTTTCAAAATTTACAGTTGTTGTGGATAAAAATAATAGAAATATTAAGATTGCTAGCCCTCTTAAGTAATCAACTGAGACTTGACTGTTAGAAGCAATGAGCGCCAGTAGTAAGTAGCAAATCAAATAGGTCAAGATAAAGTATGCCCGACTTATTTTTTTATTTTCTATTACTGCAACCACTCTTCTATATCCCACCCGCATGCTAAGCCAAGGAAGAATTACCGCACCTATTGGCAGATAGGAAAGGTATCCAGTTATCTCATTGCTAGTGATATGAAATGGTGTTAAATGCGATCCAAGCCAAAGCCAGAGTGCAGCTCGCATTGGATCAGATGTAGTTCCATATGTACTGCCCGCAGTTGCCCAAGCAAATAAGGTAATAAAAGCAAGTGGAAAAAGTATTATTAATATTGATCTAATTACTTGTTGCAGCGTGATCAAGAACCTACGCGCAACCATTATTTTCCTATCTGCGATTTATCCATTCAATATCTTGCGCATCAAGTTAGCGGTTTCACTTGGTGTTTTACCAACCGCAACACCGACAGCTTCCAAAGCTTCTTTTTTAGCTGCAGCTGTTCCTGAAGATCCGGAGACAATGGCGCCAGCATGGCCCATAGTTTTGCCCTCAGGTGCTGTAAATCCAGCAACATATCCAACAACAGGTTTAGTCACATACTCTTTAATGAATTGTGCTGCTCTTTCTTCTGCATCGCCACCAATTTCACCGATCATAACAATCGCTTTAGTTTCAGGATCATCTTGGAATGCAAGCAAGCAGTCGATATGGGTTGTTCCAATTATCGGATCTCCGCCAATTCCTACCGCTGTTGTGAAACCAAAATCTCTTAACTCAAACATCATCTGATAAGTAAGTGTTCCAGATTTTGAAACTAAACCAATTTTTCCTGGTCCAGTAATGTCTGCTGGAATAATTCCTAAGTTAGTTTTTCCTGGACTAATAATTCCAGGACAGTTTGGACCAAGTATCTGAGTTTTGCCTTTACTTACTGAATAAGCATAAAAAGCTGCCACATCATGAACTGGAATACCTTCAGTTATAACAACCACTAATGGCATTGCGGCATCAATGGCATCAATTACAGCCGCCTTAGCAAATTTTGGTGGCACAAAAACCACAGAAGCATTTGCTCCTGTTGCACTCATCGCTTCAGCAACTGAGTTAAAAACGGGAATTAACTTTCCATCCATATCAACACTTTGGCCGCCCTTACCAGGGGTTACGCCACCAACAATCTTGGTACCAGCTTTGAGCATGCGCTTTGTGTGCTTAGTTCCCTCAGATCCTGTCATGCCTTGGACAATCACTTTGGTGTTTTCATTTACAAAAATTGCCATTATTTTGCCGCCAACTCTGCAGCTTTTGCCGCCGCACCATCCATAGTTTCAAGTTGCTCTACAAGTGGATGATTTGCATCATTTAATATTTTGCGACCTAACTCAACGTTATTACCATCTAATCTGACCACGATTGGTTTTGTTGCTTTTGGCCCCAACATATCTAGTGCCTGCACAATTCCATTTGCGACCGCATCACATGCAGTAATTCCACCGAAAACATTAACAAACACACTACGCACATCACTATCACCCAAAATAATGGATAAACCATTTGCCATTACTTCAGCAGAAGCGCCGCCACCAATATCAAGGAAGTTTGCAGGTTTGACTCCGTATTTTTCACCTGCATAAGCCACCACATCTAATGTGCTCATCACAAGGCCTGCGCCATTTCCAATAATTCCAACCTGGCCATCAAGTTTTACGTAATTTAAATCTTTTTCTTTAGCCAATTTCTCCAGCGGATTTGTTGATTCATGATCTACTAAAACCTCATGTTCTGGGTGTCTAAAGCCAGAGTTATCATCCAAAGTAACCTTGCCATCCAAAGCAATTACTTTGCCATCAGAGGTTTTGACTAAGGGATTAATCTCCATCAAAGTTGCATCTTCTTTAATAAATGCCTGCCATAACTTAACTAATACATCTGCAACTTGATCAATCACATCAGCTGGAAATTGCCCACCTTTTGCAATCTCGATGGCTTTCACTTTATCAATTCCTACGTTTGGGTTAATTCCAACCTTGGCTAGTTTTTCCGGAGTCTTGTGAGCAACCTCTTCGATTTCCATGCCGCCGGCAACCGATGCCATAACTAGAAAATTTCGATTTGCTCGATCTAATAAAATTGCTAAGTAGTACTCAGAATCTATTGGTGCAGCTTGTGCAATCATTACTTTATTTACAGTATGTCCTTTAATGTCCATTCCTAAAATTGCGGCTGCTTTTGTTTTGGCATCATCAGCATTCTCAGCCAGCTTTACACCGCCTGCTTTTCCACGACCGCCAACTTTTACTTGGGCTTTAACCACAACTTTGCCGCCAATTTTTGTAGCAGCTGCATGGGCTTCCTCTGGAGTAGTTGCTACCGCGCCAGCTAATACTGGAATTTGGTGTGATTCAAAAAGATCGCGCGCTTGATACTCAAACAGATCCACTTAATTATCCCCGATCAATTTTTATCTTCGGTAAGGTGTTAATAGTAATGAGATTGGCTCTAAATTTATAATTTCTCAACTGGGGCATAGCGAAGCAGCAGACGTTTTTCACCAAATGAGCCGAAATTAATGGTGGCTTCGGCTCGATCACCGTCACCTGTAACTGCAACCACAGTTCCCATGCCAAATGTGTCATGTGAAACGCGCTCACCAACCTCAAGCTTCATTGTGTTACTCACCCTGCCAGTTGGCTTTGGTGCTGTAAAAGAACGCTTAACAGAACTCTTTATTGGTGACGCTTTTTCTTGTGCTTGATTCCATTCAATTACCGAATCTGGAATTTCACTTAGAAATCTAGAGGCTGCGTTGTAGTTAGGTGCACCCCAAGATGAACGGTATTCAGCTCTTGTAATAAAAAGATTTTCACGAGCACGAGTTAAACCAACATAGGCAAGTCGGCGCTCTTCTTGTAATTCATCTGGATCACCAAGAGTTCGAGAGTGAGGAAATATTCCCTCCTCCATTCCCGTTAAAAAGACTGTTGGAAATTCAAGTCCTTTAGCAGTATGTAATGTCATCATGGTTACAACACCGCCATGATCTTCACCCTCTGGAATTTGATCAGCATCTGCTACTAATGAAACATCTTCTAAGAAGCCAACAAGTGATATCTCTTCACCTTCATCAACTTCACCCTCTTCATACTCGGTTGCAACTGCAACTAACTCCTCTAAGTTCTCTACCCGAACTTCATCCTGTGGATCTTTGCTCTCAGATAATTCAGTAAGTAATCCAGATTGTTCTAGCACTGCTTGCGCGATAACTGATGGCCTGGTTTTGGCCTCTACTAAAGTTTGCAGGGATTGAATTAACTTAACAAACTCAATAAGGGAAAGGGATGATCTCTGAGCTATTTCTTGATTCCTCTCCACCTGGCAAAGTGATTGCCAAAATGTTAAATTGTTATTTTGTGCATAAAGACTGAGTAAATCTAGTGCTCGATCACCAATGCCTCGTTTTGGTGTATTGATAATTCGTCGAAGTGAAACCTCATCCTCTGGATTTACAACTACCCTTAAATAAGCAAGAAAATCTTTAATCTCTTTTCGCTCATAAAATCGAACTCCGCCAACAACTTTATAAGGAATTCCAATTCGCATAAATACCTCTTCAAAAACACGAGATTGCGCATTTGTTCGGTAGAAAATTGCAGTGTCCCCAGGATTAGATTTTCCAAGGTCTCGTAATCTGTCAATCTCTCGCACCACAAAATCTGCCTCATCGTGCTCACTTTCAGCAACATATCCAGTGATCATCGCGCCAGCGCCAGCTTCTGACCAAAGATTTTTTTCTTTCCTGCCATCATTATTTGCAATTACCGCATTGGCAGCGCTTAATATATTTTGGGTAGAACGATAATTTTGTTCAAGCAATATGGTCTTTGCATTTGGATAATCAGCTTCAAATTGCAAAATGTTTCTTATATTTGCTCCGCGAAAGGCATAAATTGATTGGTCGGCATCTCCTACAACACATAATTCAGCAGGTGTGATTCCATCTCGCTCATTTCCAACTAGTTCTTTAATTAAAACATACTGTGCATGATTTGTATCCTGATACTCATCAACTAAAATATGTTTAAATCTAGATCGATACTTAGCTCTAACTTCTGGATGCCTTTGCATCACCTCTACTGTCTTGGCTATTAAGTCATCAAAATCCATAGAGTTGGCGCCACTTAATCGCTTTTGATAGATAGCAAATACTTGAGCCACAATCTCCTGAAAGTGGTCTTTACTTTGGTTTACATAATCGGCTGGCCCTAGGAGTTCATTTTTTGCCTGTGAAATTAATGCAGCGACCGCCCGTGGGGCGTATTTTTTCGCATCTAAGTTCAAGTCCTTCATAACCAAAGTTATTAAACGTAGCGAATCACTCTGATCATAAATAGTGAATGAGTTGGTATATCCAAGTAATGAAGCTTCTCTTCTAAGGATTCGAACGCAGGCAGAGTGAAATGTTGACACCCACATAATCTTTGCTCGGTCTCCTACTAATTGCGCAACTCGCTCTTTCATTTCACCAGCTGCTTTATTAGTAAAGGTGATCGCTAGAACTTCAAAAGGTGCAACATTTCGCTCAGCTAGTAAATATGCAATTCGCCTTGTTAGAACTCGCGTTTTACCAGAGCCAGCACCAGCAACTACTAATAATGGAGCGCCTTCATGTTTAACTGCCGCTAATTGTTGTGAATTCAAACCTTGAGTTAATGCGGACATATTGGCAAGTCTATCGGTGGGTAATGACTGGGTAATTGCTGCTGTAATCTTGCCAATTATGCAGCCTCTAGATGACAGTGAAATCGAGCGAGTACTTGTCGTTACCGCCCACCCTGATGATTGTGATTTCGGTGCAGCCGGCACTATTGCGCTTTGGACTGCTAAAGGAATAAAAGTTTCCTACTGCATCTGCACAAATGGTGATCAGGGCGGTGAGGATCCAAATGTGCCACGGGATGAAATGTCAAAGATTCGCCAACGTGAACAACGAGAAGCAGGCGTTGCAGTTGGCGTAACTGACATAACTTTCCTTAATTATCGAGATGGCTGGCTAGTGCCAACAATTGAACTTCGAAAAGACATTGTTAGACAAATAAGAATTTCAAAACCTGACCGAATGCTTATTCAATCCCCTGAACGAAACTGGGATCGATTATTTTCATCTCATCCAGACCATATGGCAGCCGGTGAAGCTGCAATTCAGGCGGTCTATCCAGATTCGCGAAATCCTTTTGCTTTTGAAGATTTACTAAAGGTAGAAGGATTAGAAACTTGGCGGGTAAAGGAAGTTTGGGTTACCTCTACAAGTAATCCAGATCATTATGTTGATATTACAACTACCTTTGATAAGAAAATGAAAGCATTACATGCTCACGTTAGCCAAACAGCACACAATGAGAATCTTGAGAACATGGTCCGCGAATGGGGTCAACGAAATGCTGAGGCTAATAATTTGCCGGCTGGAAGTGTTGCTGAAGTATTTAAAATAGTAAATACAAATTAACGAACTTTTACTCGCTCAATTGCAATTGTTTGCTTCGGTAAGCCATCTCCTGTGCCATCTGCAACACCCTCTTTAGCAATTGCTTTAACTATCTCTAATCCTTTTGTTACCTTGCCCCAAATAGTGTATTCCGGTCGCATTGAGGTATTTTCATAAACTATAAAGAATTGACTGCCATTTGTATTAGCTCCTGAGTTGGCCATTGCTACAACACCTGCTGGATAATTTGACTCTACTGCTTGCGGAAGATTTTCATCGCGATAACTAAAATTTGGTCCGCCACGTCCAGTACCAGTCGGGTCTCCACACTGTAAAACAAAGATGTTGTTTGTAGTTAGTCGATGGCAAAAAGTTTTGTTAAAAAATCCACCATTTGCTAGCGCAGCCAGAGCAACAACAGTGATTGGTGCACTCTTGGCATTAGCTTCAATCACAATATCACCACAATTTGTAGTTAAGGTAAAGGTTTTATTCTTAAATGGGGGTTTAACCTCTGGTGGGATTATGTTTTTTACTGAATGAGCTTTAGCACTTGTTTTCTTACATACAACTTCTGCTACTTTCTTAGATTGTGCTGCGTTAGAAGTGGATGAAAGATTTATAGAAAAAATAGTAATAAAAGTTGTCACTGTGATTACTTTTAATATCTTTTGCACAGGGAGAGTTTAATCAACAATCTAAAGATCACAAACAAAAAACCTCAGATAATGCAGTTTACTGTCGAACTTTAAGCACTTTCACAGCAGAAACTTATGGCTGAACTACAACCTCAACCCGCTGGAACTCCTTCAAATCTGAATAACCACAGGTTGCCATTGATCTGCGAAGTGCTCCAAAAAGATTCATTGAGCCATCTGAAGTATTAGATGGTCCAGTTAAAACCTCAGCTAATGTTCCAACGCTTCCAACCTGCACACGATTGCCACGTGGCAATTGTCCATGATGTGCCTCAAGTCCCCAGTGCCAACCTTTTCCTGGTGCTTCACTGGCTTTTGCAAGAGGTGAACCCATCATTACCGCATCTGCGCCACATGCAACAGCTTTAGCAATTTCACCACTTGAACCCACTGAACCATCAGCAATTACGTGTACATATCTTCCACCAGACTCTTCTAAATAATCACGTCGAGCTGATGCAACTTCAGCTACGGCTGATGCCATTGGAACTGATATTCCTAAAACAGTTTTTGTTGTATGAGCAGAACCGCCACCAAAGCCAACTAAAACTCCTGCTGCTCCAGATCGCATTAAATGCAATGCCCCTTGCGCGGTTGCGCAGCCGCCCACAATCACAGGTACATCTAGCTCATAAATAAATTTCTTTAAGTTTAGTGGCGCAGTTTTCTCAGATACATGCTCTGCTGAAACTGTTGTGCCACGAATTACAAATATGTCAACGCCCGCATCAAGAACTGCTTTGTGAAATTCAGCGGTACGTTGTGGAGAGAGTGCTCCTGCTACGGTAACTCCAGCTGCTCTAATCTGAGCAAGTCTTTCTTTAATTAAAGTTGGTTGTACTGGTGCTGAATAAATCTCCTGCATTTTCTTAATTGCTTTGTCGTCACTTAATTTAGCCATATCCGCTAATTGCTTTTCAGCATCCTCATACCTTGTCCAGATACCTTCTAAATTTAAAACACCAAGGCCACCAGCTTTACCAATTGCAATAGCAGTAGCTGGTGAAACTACAGAATCCATTGGCGCTGCAATAAATGGTAAATCAAATTTGTAAGCATCAATCTGCCAAGAAATAGAAACCTCTTCTGGGTCTCGAGTTCTACGAGATGGAACTATTGCAATTTCATCAAATGAGTATGCCGCCCGCGCACGTTTACCCGGACCTAATTCAATATCGGACATATGACCAATCGTATCTGTTGATGAGTTATCTAATGAAATCTACGCTAATAAGTCCCAGGCTTTAACCCCGCCAGTCACACCAGCTGAGTTAGGAATTATCTTTACTTTATAGTCAAAACTTTTTAGCGCAGATTTACTAATTCGTTGCGCATTACCCCCGCCGATATACAACTTATCCCAAATAATCATTGGGTAAAGCTCTTGAATTAAACTCTTTACTCGCCTTGACCATAATTGATTTCCCAAACGCCTTCGTGCTTGTTCACCAATCCAAGAGTCAATAGATTTTCCATAGCGAATAGTTGCGTGTGAGATCTCTAAATGGGGCGCGATAACTCCATCACTAAATATCGCACTTCCAAGACCGGTGCCAAAGGTTAAAACTGTTTCTAGCCCTTTTCCTGTCATTACTGCAGATGCGTGCACCTCAGCATCATTTAAAACCAAGGTGGGGAGCTTTATTTTCTTTTTCAGCATTGTTTGCATATCAAAGCCATACCAAGCTTTTTTAAGGTGTGGATCTACTACTCCGCGGGGTCCACTTGCATTTACATAGTGGGGAATGACAATTACTTTTCCGCCTCTAATCATGCCTGGCAATCCAAGCGTTACTCGCTTTATTCGGTTATCTGCTTTCACAAAATCATCAATTATGGAGATTAATTTAGAAGGGGATAGTGGATATGGAGTTTTAAGATAAGGAAAATCAATTAAAGCGTTTCCACCCTTATCAAGCACAGAGGCCTTGATCCCAGTGCCACCGCAATCAACGGTTAGCGTTGTAACTTTCACCGATTGATGTTAATCGATTGCCGCTACTTTGAGAACAAGGCCTGCTGTTTAATTTACTTAGTGAGAGTGTCCACCTGCTCCGTGTGAGTGGCCATGACCTGCAGACTCTTCCTTTTTCTCCTCTGGAGTTTCAAAGACTAAGGCTTCAGTAGTAATGAACATCGCAGCAATAGATGCAGCATTAGCTAACGCTGATCTTGTTACCTTAACTGGATCAATTACACCTTCTTTTACAAGATCTGTGTAAGTCTCTGAGTAAGCGTTGAAACCTTCATTTGGTTTCATAGCGCGTACCTTTGAAACTACAACATAACCTTCTTGGCCAGCATTTTCTGCTATCCAACGAAGTGGTTCATCACAAGCTTTTCGAACAAGGCGCACACCAACTGCGCGATCTCCTTCAAAGCCCAAATCATTATCAAGAGCTGCTGCTGCATGTACTAATGCTGCGCCTCCTCCAACAACAATTCCTTCTTCAACTGCAGCCCTTGTTGCAGAGATAGCATCTTCAAGACGGTGCTTCTTCTCTTTTAACTCAACTTCAGTGTGTGCACCAACCTTGATCACGCAAACTCCACCAGCAAGTTTTGCAACTCGCTCTTGTAGTTTTTCACGATCCCAATCAGAGTCAGTGTTTTCAATCTCGCGGCGAATCTCAGTAACGCGGGATGCAACATCATTTTTATTACCAGCACCATCCACAATTGTGGTGTTGTCTTTAGTAATAACAATTCGACGTGCTTTACCAAGCATTTCAATATCGATTTGCTCAAGCTTTAGGCCAACCTCAGCAGAGATAACCTGTCCACCAGTAAGGATTGCAATATCTTGCAACATTGACTTACGACGGTCACCAAAACCAGGAGCTTTAACTGCAGCTGAGGCGAATGTGCCTCGCATGCGGTTAACTACCAAAGTTGAAAGTGCTTCACCTTCAACATCTTCGGCAATGATCAAAAGTGGTTTGCTTGCTTGGGCAACCTTTTCTAGAACCGGCAAGATCTCACTTAATGCAGAGATTTTCTGGCCAGAGATAAGGATGTAAGCATCCTCTAGAACTGTTTCCATGCGATCTGAATCGGTAACAAAGTAAGGAGAGATATATCCCTTATCAAATTGCATACCTTCAGTGAACTCAAGCTCAAGTCCAGTAGTTGATGACTCTTCAACGGTTATCACTCCATCTTTGCCAACTTTATCCATTGCTTCTGCGATTAAATCACCAATAGCTTTGTCTTGGGCTGAAATGGTTGCAACATCTGCAATCTGAGATTTTCCACTTACTGCAGTTGAATTTTTGCGCAATGCTTCAGTAATTGCAGATACTGCTTGTTCAATTCCGTATTTAAGCTCCATTGGCTGAGCACCTGCTGCAAGATTGCGTAGGCCCTCTTTCACCATTGCTTGAGCTAATACAGTTGCAGTAGTTGTGCCATCACCTGCGACATCATTAGTTTTTTCCGCAACCTGCTTAACAAGTTGGGCGCCCATGTTTTCTGCTGGATCAGATAACTCAATTTCTTTAGCAATTGTCACGCCATCATTTGTAATCAATGGTGCGCCGTAGCTTTTTGCAATTACAACATTTCGGCCCTTAGGCCCAAGTGTTACCTTGACCGTGTCGGCAAGAATGTTTACGCCGCGCTCCATCGCGCGACGTGCTGCTTCATCAAATTGAAGTGATTTACCCATGATTACTTCTTCGCAATAATTGCTAGTACATCACGAGATGAAAGTACTAAGTACTCCTCATTGTTGTACTTAATTTCAGTGCCGCCATATTTTGAGTAAAGCACGACATCGCCCTCTTTAATATCTAATGGAAGTCGATTTCCGTTTTCAAAACGGCCAGGTCCTACTGCCATAACAGTTCCCTCTTGTGGCTTTTCTTTTGCAGTATCTGGAATTACTAATCCAGATGCAGTCTTCTGCTCTGCCTCATTAGCCTTAACAACAATGCGATCTTCTAGTGGCTTAATTGAAATTGCCATCCTGATTTCTCCTTCTTAGATTCGGTATTACCCTCTGAAGTACCCCATATATCAATTAGCACACGGGGGCTTAGAGTGCTAAAGCCAACTTTAAAGGGCGGTGCTTAGCAGTGCAAATTAAGCGCTGATCTACCAGATCACTTGGGCTATAGAGGCGGCTGAATCAGCCCCTATGCCTATCTGGGAGGGCTTAACACCCTCATTTATCGCAAGGCTTCCAAGGGCAGCAACCATCGCACCGTTGTCGGTACAGAGCCCAATTGGTGGAATAGAAAGACTGATTTTATTGATTTCACACCTTTGTTTAGCTACTTCTCGCAATCTGCTGTTGGCTGCTACTCCTCCGGCAATAACTAAATTATCAATACCACTTTCCTTGCAAGCAGCTAGAGATTTACTAAGTAATACATCAACTACCGCCTCTTGAAAAGATGCTGCCACATCAGCCTTCTTATAGTTAGGTGTTTGATCTAGGTACCTGGCAACTGCAGTTTTAAGACCAGAAAAAGAAAAGTCATATTTATGTTTTTCTAAATCACTAGCCCCAGTTAAACCTCTTGGAAAATTAACAAGGCTTAAGTCACCATCTTTAGATTGCTTATCAATTAAGGGCCCGCCAGGAAAACCTAAGCCCATTATTCTGGCAATCTTGTCAAAGGCTTCACCAGCTGCATCATCAATTGTTGCGCCCATAACCTGCACATCTTTTGCCAAGTTATTAACCTTTAAAATTGAAGAGTGACCACCACTGACTAAAAGGGCAATTGTTGGAGTAATTTTCTTATCTGAATCTAATTGATCAACTGCAATATGAGCTGATAAATGATTCACGCCATACAAAGGTTTATTTAGTGCAAGTGATAAGGCAGAGGCGCTACTTACTCCAACAAGTAATGCGCCAATTAAACCTGGGCCTGCAGTTACTGCTATCGCATCAATATCCTTGATCGAAACACCGGCATCCTTAAGCGCCTGTTTAATTACCTGCTGCATCGCTTCTAGGTGAGCTCTGCTTGCGACCTCAGGAACTACACCACCAAATCTGACATGCTGTTCAACACTTGATGAGATTACATTTGCTAGTAATTTTCGCCCATCAACTATGCCAACTGCGGTCTCATCACAGGAAGTTTCTATACCAAGAACTAGCGCCATTACTTTAGCTCCTTGCGCATTACAACAGCGGTTAATCCTGGGCCGTAGTAATTTTCTCTTCTAGAAATTTCAACAAAGCCAAAGGATTCATAAAGAGGCCTGGCCTGATCATTTCCTAATCGCATCTCAAGCATTATTGCCTGAGCTTTTTTAACTCTGGCCCAATCAATTAACCTTTTTAATAACTCTCGACCAATACCTTTTCGCCGATGATCTGCTGTCACAGTTACTGTGTGAATATCTGCCACATCTGCCACATAGAAAATTCCAGCATATGCAATTAATTGCCCTTCAAACTCAGCAGCTAGGTAGTGCGCAGTTTTAGGTGCCTTTGCAAACTCCTCTTTAAATTGCCCAGCACTCCAAGCGGCCTTTGCATAAACCTCTTTTTCAATTGCAGTTGCACTTACTAAATCCAAAGCTGTCATTGCACGAAACTTCACTCCGATTGGAAGTGGATAAGCATCTGGTTTTCTTATGTAAATTGGTTGTTCAATAGATTTACTTGCTTGTGCAATTTTGGCTAACGCCACTGGATCTGGAAAGTACTCACCCTCATTTAATACTGGAATGCCAAACTTTTCTAATTCACTTGCATTACTAACTGCTGGTTCGCTAATTCGAAGACCATCTTTGTATCTAGCCCAAAATCTCTCTTTGCGCCTGGCATCAGTTGAAATGATAAATTCACTTTTGTTAATCCCAGCAGCCATCGCATCAAGTGAACAAACCCCAATCCAATCTATTTCAGCAGCTAGTGCAAAACTTTGTGCAAAGGCTATTCCAACTCTTAAGCCAGTAAATGGTCCAGGGCCCATGCCAACTGCCACTAAATCTATTTTGTTATTTAGCGCAATCACTTGGGATACAAGCTTTGGTAGTACTTCACCATGAGCAAGTGGGTCGATATGTGATTGATTAAATAGAACTTTGCCATCACAAATTAGTGCAACGGAAGTTTTTGAAGTCGAGGTATCAATCGCTAATACATTGCTCATAACTTAAAGTTTTCCCAACGATCTCCTACCATTACAAACTCCACCTGGCGTTGATCATCTTTTTGTCCACGATCAATATTTATCTCTAGGTATTGATCAGTAATGGTTGTAACAAAATTCTTACCCCACTCAATCACAAATACACTGCTTGCTAGATAACTTTCAAAATCTAAATCTGTAAAATTACTTGGATCAGAGTCTAATAATCGATAGGCATCAATGTGAATAAAATTTGGATTGCCCTTGTGAATCCGACTGATCACAAATGTTGGTGAAGTAACTCCTAGTATTTTAAATGCTGATGCAATTCCTTGAGTTAATACCGTCTTACCTGCACCAAGTTCGCCATTTAATACCACCACATCCGAAGGCTTTAATTGCCGGCCGATTTTTTCACCTAACTCAAACATCTGCTCGGGTGAATTAATTTGAATTTTCATCAGGGGGTTAGTTTATAGAGAATGAAAACGGGCCCCTAGTTTCCTAGAGGCCCGCTTAATTTCTTACATACTTATTGACGGAACTTCAGCAATGGTGCTGAGAAGTTTGGATCAACAAACAAGTTTGGCTCATTCTTAATTGCAGCCTTTACAGCTGTGTTAGAAGGAAGCTTGCCAGTCTTGGCTGCAGATGCTGCAAGTTTTGCAATAGCCAGGATTTGGCTAGTTGTGTAGTTGCAGTGTTGGGTTCCATTTGTTACTACTGTTGGAGTAACTGGTGAACCAGCAGCTGAGAAAGTTGTGTATTCATCAGCAGGCTTATTCCAAATTGTTAGAAGTTTGCCTGACTTTGAAATATTGCCATCAACAGATGCCTCATATTGATTTTTCAAGTATTGAGCAGCACCTGCAGGAGCAATGTGATCAGCAGTTGCAGCAAGTTGAATTGTTGGAACTTCAATCTTGCCTTGTAGCTGATAAATATTGCTCATCTTTGCAACAGCGGCTGCATTTGCAGTAACGCGAGGTGCTGCAGGATTTAGTGCGCTTAGGTATCCAAGCATTCCTGCAATTCCACTCTTACCTGTCAGGGCTGCTGCATAAACATCAGCATCATCACCTAGACGCTTTGTGTAATCTGTCTTTGAGTTATCAAACACAACGCCACCGTAGCGAATCTCCATGTCGTAATTAGCAATTACAGCAAGCACAGCAGCTTGTGCACCATTCTCAAGTACAGCAAGTGGTGGGCTAATTACCAAACCAAATGTGGTTTCTGATGCGCCGGCTGGGCCAGATGATGCATCATAAGTTTTTGATTGAGTTGGAACTCCAGAGATCAAGCCAAGTAATAAAACTGCGCTGCGCACAGGAATTGCTTTTAATGCCGCAGGCACAGTTGATGTTGCTGGCCATACTGGTGCAGATGGGTTAGCAGCGATTGCTGCTGATAATTCTCCAAGGGTAGTCAGGACTGTGCCAAGATCTGTAAGCATCTCAACATAACCTGCTTGACCTGCTGAGTAATTAGTTCCCTTAATTGCAGGATTGAAGAATTGCTTCATTCCCCATAGGAAATCACCAGCATAAGTAATTTCAGATTGAGCAGAGTCTGCAATACACATTGGTGCTACAGCATCGACCGCTCCAGGCATTTGTTCAGCTAGTGCCTGTGAAGCAAGGCCACCTAGTGAATTACCCCAGGCAACAACTTTGCTTACTTTTGGATACTTATCACGGGCGATAGTGATTACTTGAAATGCTGCTTCCACAGCCTCTTCAAGGTTCCATCCTTGGTTTTGCACACCAGCTCCACCTAACGCAAAACCTTGCGCTAGAAGTGCTGCGGCAACCTCTTCAGATGGTGCAACCTCTGGAGCGTAATTAATTAGTTCACCCTTAGGAGCAACTACTGGAATTGCTGGCAGGTTAACGTTATAACGAATTCCATGTGAGTAAACCATCAATGTGCCATTGAATTTTGCTGGCATGATGATTTCATACTTGGACTTGTTCATATCTGTGCCGGTGCACTTTTCAATATCAACAACTTTAATGCCAGAAAGAATGGTTGTCTCTTGGCAATCATCAGCAGCACGAGCAACTGTTGGAACAGCCACTGTGAATGCTGCGATTAATGCAGCTGTAGAAAGGGCAACTAGACCCTTAGTTAGTTTTAGATTTTTCATGAGTTTGTTGGTATCCCATTCTTAGGCATTGTTGGACGAACAAAGGTTGATACTTCAACCGCTCCAGCACCTGAATCAGTTGAGTAAACAACTAGTTTGCCGCCGTATGGCTTTCCTTCGCCCTTAGCGTTTAACTGGCTTACCCAGTAACCGTTGTAACCGATTCGGCTAGTTGGTGAGTATCCAAGTGGTACTAAACCTGCGCTAGCAAACTTAGCTCCCTTGTTTTCAATAGCAGAGATAACACCTGCACGAGTTAAATCCTTACCAGCAGCACGTAGTGCTTGCACAGTTAGCATCGCTGAGTTCATCGCTGCAAGTACATAGTTATCAAAGGTGATTCCCTTGTTGTACTTAGTGTTGATATCAGAAAATTGCTTAACATAAGGATCAGTTAAATCTTTAGCATCTGGCATAAAGCTTGCAGATACGATGCCATCAACAGTAGTTGACTTAACACCTAGAGCAAGCAGTGTGTTTGCATCTGCGCCCACTGAACCTGCCAAGAAAGTAAACTTCTTAGTTAGTTCTAACTTCTCTGCTGCCTTAAGGATTGTGGCAGTCACATCAGTTGTTCCAAACAAAACCAGTACTGGTTTTCCTGGAGCTGCTGCTGCAAGAGTGGAAAGAGCACCTTCTGCTCTAGCTGCTGTCATTGATCCCTGAGGATAAAGAATTGGAGTGGCTGAGAATGTGTGTCCAGCTGTCTTGAAGCCAGCAACACCATCTGAACCAAACTCATCGTCTTGCGCTAGCAAGAAGGATGCTTGTCCTGGGAAATTATCCTTGATCACCTTTGCCATTACCTTTGCTTCCATGGCATAAGTTGGAAGAACCATAAATGTCGTTGGGTACTTGGTCTTATCAGTGAAGCCACTAAAACCAGTATTAATAAATAGATCAGGAACATTGTTCTTGGCTAATGCTGCTGCTTTGTAAGCCTTTGAGTGAGTAGCAGTTCCAAGAGCTCCGACTAGAGCAAATACATTGTCCTTCAAAACTAAGTTTGTAGTTTGCGTTGCAGCAAGTGTTGGTAAGTACTTGTCATCACGGCTGATTAGGTTGATCTTGCGGCCGTAAACTCCACCATTTGCATTGATGTAGTTGAAGTACGCCTTCATTGCCCCTGGAACCTTTCCGTATGAAAGTCCAGCTGAGCCAGTTAGAGGGGATGAGATACCTAACTTGATCTCACTTGCAGTAACTCCCGGAGTTGCAGCCTGTGCTGGCAGGGTGCTTAGCACCATTGCGCCAGTTGCAATCACCGCTGAAACGAGGCTAGCTCGCTTCATATTTTTGTTTCTGATCATTTATTTCCTTCCCTAGGTTTATAAGCTAAAACTTCTTACTTCTTGTGGTGCCTCTTTATTAAGTGCCCTGGACCATTCGGTGTGAAGACAACTGCCAAAATCAGCAGCGCACTCACCAAGAAGCCAGGCAAGATTGTTATAAATCCTTCCGAACCTCCAATACGAGATACTAACGAATCGGCGATTTCAGGTATAGCAACCAGCACCAACCCGCCAAGGATGACACCCTTTAGGTTGTACAGGCCAGTAACAACCGCCCCGCCGAGCAGGGCAAAGGAGAGACTGAGCGGAAATGCGCTGGGTGAGACGCCACTAATAAGCATTACCAGCAAACCCCCAGATAAGCCGGTCACCCCTGAGCTAATCGCAAAAGCGACCACTTTTAATCGGCCAACATTGATTCCAGACAGTTCAGCTGCGATTGGATTATCACGTAATGCTCTAAATGTTCTGCCATATTTTGTAGAGAGTAAATTTGCAATAAACCAAACCATAATTAATGATGCAAGACAACTAATCCAGAAGAACCATTTGTATTGTGAAAACTCTTCACCAAATCTTGCTGGTGGTAATCCAACATCAAAGACTATTCCCTCTTCAGCTCCCAAGATTGGAAATTGATTTGCAAGTGTAGGTAGTGAAATTGCCAGCGCTAATGTGGTTCCGGCTAAATAGGGACCAGATAATCTTGCGGCAATTAAACCTAAAATCAAGCCGAATATTCCAGCCACTAGTGCTGCCATAAACAAACCAATTATTGGATGAAGGCCAGCATTAAATATTGTTAGCGCGCCAGCGTATGCGCCAACTGCCATAAGTGCACTTTGCCCAAGAGAAAGCTGGCCACTATAGCCAGTTAACAAAATAATTGAGGTAATTGCTAATGCATAGGTTGCAACAAATGATCCTTGATATAACTCAAGGTCACCCACTCGATCACCAAGGATTAAGAGTACCCAGCCAAATGCAACAAATAGAAGAGTTCGTTTTTTAGTACTTACATGTTTACTCATTTAAGCACCTCGACTTTTCTTTGCTGCAAAAAGTCCAGATGGTTTTATTAACAAGACCAGCACAAGCACTATGAAAGCAGTTGGGAAAAACAATTTAGGACTGATATAGGTTGTAGAAAAATTAATTGCAAAGCCCAAAAGCATGGCACCAGCCACTGCGCCAAATAAACTTTCTAAACCACCAATAACTGCTGCCACAAATCCAAAAACAAGTAGTAGATCCATCGCATTTGGATATAAGAAATAACCTGGAATATAAAGCATGCCAGCTAAACCACCGGATGCTCCTGCAATTGCCCAACCTAAAGTTCTGACTGCATCTACTTTAACTCCAGACAATCTTGCGATCTCAGGTGAGTAAGCCGATGCTCGCAGCGCTAAGCCAATATTGGTGCGCTGAAATAACAAAGTCAGTAATAACATTGCAATCGCCACAAAAACTAGAACTAGGAGGTTGTAGCTGCTAAATGCAATTATAGTTCCCATCACCTTATATCCACCTGTTGATACTGGTGCTTCAATTGATTGATTGGTAAGGCCCCAAATAAATCCAATAATTGCTTGAATAATTCCAAGTAGTCCTAGGGTGGCAACAACTGGTGCGATCATCACAATTGGGCCAGATTTAATCCGTTTAAATATTGGCCGCATAAAAAATCTATCAATTACCGCGCCAATAATTGCACCACTTATTACGGCCACAACCAATGCCAGCCAGTAAGAACCCGTTCGCTGGATAACCGTGTAACCGATATATGTTGTTAAAACCGCTTGGCCAGCTTGGGCAAAGTTAATTACTCGTGTTGATCTCCATACTAAAACTAATGCCAAAGCCATTAATGCATAAATAGCACCTGATGATAAAGATGTAAGTACAGTGGTTATAAATTGAGTCATCTTAGAACCCCAAATAGGCAGATCGAACTGCCGGATCATTTAGTAGTTTTTCTGCAGAATCAACTGCGACCACAGAACCTAAATTTAAGACTATTCCTTCATCAGCAATCTTTAGCGCGCCCATTGCATTTTGCTCTACTAAAACCACAGTTAAATCCATCTTCTTTACAAATGATTTAATGGTTTGAAAGATCTGTTCAACAATAAGTGGTGCAAGTCCAAGAGATGGCTCATCTAGTAAAAGTAATTTTGGCCTAGCAATTAAAGCTCTTCCGATGGCGAGCATCTGGCGCTCACCACCAGAAAGTGAGCCGGCAGATTGCGACATTCGTTGTCCCAAGATTGGAAACAGTTCAATAACTTCATTTGTAGCAGCTACTACATCTTTTTTATCTTTACGCCAAAGACCAGTTAAAGCCAAGTTATCTTTCACGCTCAATTCTGCAATTACTGATTTACCATCAGAGACATGCATAATTCCAGAGCGTGCTAAATCTTCAGCACGTTTACCTAATATTGAAACTCCATTCCAACTTGCACTTCCTGAAGCAGCATCCTTCAAGCCAGATAAAGTTCTAAGTAAAGTTGTTTTACCAGCACCATTTGCACCAATGATCGCCGCTAGTTGGCCTTGTGGAACTTTAAATGAGACATTATTTATAGCTCGGATTGCACCGTGATCAATTGTTAAACCTTCAATTATGAGAGTCAATTGTTTACCCCCAAATATGCTTCAACAACTGCTGGATCTCGCCTTACTTTCTCAACATCACCTGATGAAATAACCTCACCAAAGTTAAGTACATAAAGTCGATCACAAACAGACATAACTACATCCATATGGTGCTCAACAAGAATTACTGAACATTGGGTAGCTAGGTTGTGAATAAGTGAGTTCATCCATTCAATATCTTGCGCACCTAGACCACCAGCTGGTTCATCTAATAACAGAATCTTTGGCTCTGAAACTAATGCTCTAGCAATTGCCACTCGTTTTGTAACAGGATAAGAAAGGGAGTCTGCCCGTTGATCGGCAATACCTGATGCATACACTCGTTCTAATGCGCTTAGTGCTCGCTGGCGTAATTTCTTTTCATCCTTAAGGCTTAAACCAAGTGCGCCAGAAATTAAACCACTCTTAGAACTTTTATTATCACCAATCATTACATTCTCAAGCACTGTTAACTCTGGAAATAATCCGACACCTTGCAGTGTGCGCGAAATTCCTAAATCAATTAATTGATGCGGCTTTGGCCATTTATGAGATTTACCATTTATTGAAAGTGTTCCAGACTCAACATCAGTTAAGCCAGAGAGTGCGTTAAAGAAAGTTGTTTTGCCAGCACCGTTTGGTCCAATTAATCCGACTACTTCATTTTCGTTCAAATCCAAATTAACATTAGAGAGTGCTTTCAGGCCACCAAATGAAACTGATAACGATTTAATTGAAAGCAAATTAGCGTTACTCACGAGAGTAGATTCTAGGCACCCGAACTCCAATTCGGGTAATGATTTCATAATTTATTGTTCCGCAAGCCTTAGCCCACTCATCAATTGTGTACTCACCCTGGCTACCATCACCAAAAACAATCACTTCATCACCAGTTTTTGCTAAGGAATTAGCCCCAAGATCCACCACAAATTGATCCATAGAAACTCTGCCAATTAGTGGTGCTCGCTTACCGGCAACAAAAATACCAGCAGAGTTATCTGCATTTCTTGGAACTCCATCTGCATAACCAAGAGTTACTACACCTAGTTTGGTATCTAATTTTGTTATCGCAGTGCTGCCATATCCAACACTTTGTCCAGATTTAACAGATTTAACAAGTTGAAGTTTGGCAAATAATTTCATGGCAGGTTTTAAGCCAAGTGAGTTGGAATCTCCCATATTAATAACATCAGGAGATAACCCATATAAACCAATTCCCCACCTAACAATATTTTTATGTGCTGCTTCATTACTTAATCCTGCTGCTGAGTTTGCGATATGAATGAACTCTGGGCTGACTCCAGCATCACTTAATTGTTTGACCTTTTCATTAAATACTTCTAATTGAGTTTTATTCATTACCTCATTTGGTTCATCAGCTCTTGCAAAATGCGACCAGATACCAACTGCCTTGATTTGATTTGCCTTTACTGCGTTTACAATCTCAGGTAGTAATGATCCCCAATCATCACCAAATCCACCACGATTCATTCCAGTATCAATTTCAATGTGAACTCTTGGTATTTTGTTTATAGATTTTCCAACCAAGATAATTTCATTTAAGAGTTCGATAGATGAAATCGATAGATCAATATCTAGATTTATAGCGGTTTTAAAATCCTCTCCAATTGGCGTAAGCCAAGAAATTATTGGTTTTGTAATTCCACCATTCCTAAGTGCAATTCCCTCTTCAAGAAGAGCAGTACCAAGCCAATCAGCGCCAGCTTTCTCAGCCGCCTTTGCCACATCAAGGAGTCCATGTCCATAAGCATCTGCTTTAACAACAGCTAGTACTAGAGCAGAGGTTTTGCTCTTAATAAATTTTAGATTAAAAGTGATAGCTGCAAGATTTATCTCAGCTCGAGCGCGACTCATAATCGAGTAAGCCTACTTTGAATTAAGAAGGTTGGCGATCAGAGGTTATCGAGCGATCCACCGCAATGATCGCCACAAGTAATGCTGAACCAATAAATAATCCACCCAACAGATCTGAAAACCAATGTGTGTTTCGATATAGAGACGCTAAACAGACCCCGGTTGTAACTATGGCAACAAACCATGTTAATCGCATACCTTCAAATGGATGCTTATGAGAGTATCTAAAAATTAAATATGCAAATATTCCCCAAGTTAAAATTGCATTTGCTGCATGCCCACTTGGATATGACAGGCCACTGTCTGTGAAAACTAAATCAAAACCAGTGCTTGGCTTGGTTCTTCCAAACATTAATTTAGATGCACCAACCGTTAGATTAAGAAGCAAAAGTGAAAGAATTGAAAGATTAATTGGCCGCCAAGATTTAAACCTTCGACTGATTAAACCTGCGGTAAATAATAAAATTATTGCAGTCACACCCCTTAGCCCAAGGTCATCAACTAGCATTACAAGGGTTGGGGTTTTGCCAGGTGTTATTAGTAGGAAATCTCGTTCATAGATCCATTCATCCACTCGCCTAATCCAAGTATTTGCCAATACCTGTTGAGTAACAAAGCCATATAGAGCTAAAAATAAAATAGTTAACTTAATTGCAGAGTTCATCTGCTTTTTTCTTTGTTCAGGCATTTTTCTTATTCAACTGTTACTGATTTTGCCAAGTTTCTGGGCTGATCAACATCATTTCCACGAGCTACTGCCATCTCATAGGCAATTACTTGTAGTGGAACTACTGCTAAGACTGGTTGTAAGAGTTGATCAATTTTTGGAATTCGAATCAAATGATCGGCGCCAACAAAATCAAATTCACTAATTGCAATTACAACAGCCCCCCGTGCCTTTACCTCTTGAATATTACTCGCCATTTTTTCAGCAAGCACTGAGTGCTCAGCCGGCATAATCGCCACAACTGGAGTTCCCTTATCTATTAATGCGATAGGTCCATGCTTTAACTCTCCGCCAGCAAAACCTTCAGCATGCATATAGGCGAGCTCTTTTAATTTTAAAGCTCCCTCAAGAGCTGTTGGATATCCAACATGTCGACCTAAGAATAAAACTGACTCTGCATCTTTAAATTTACGAGTTAACTCTCTTAATGGCTCAACTGTTTCTAATACCTGCTCAACCTTTGCTGGCAATGCAGATAACTGTTCAACAATTGCATTTACCTCTTTTTTACTCAAATTATCTAACCTTTTTCCAATCTCTAAACCAATTAAATACATGGCAATTAATTGAGTGGCAAAGGCTTTGGTGGAGGCAACTGCAATTTCAGGGCCAGCGTGGGTGTATAGCACTGCATCAGATTCTCTACCAATGGTTGATCCATTTGTATTGCAAACAGAAAATATTGTGGCACCTTTTGATTTTGCATAGCGAAGCGCCATCAAGGTATCCATAGTTTCACCTGATTGTGAGATTGGAATTACCAAAGTTTTTTTATCCAAACTTGGCTCGCGGTATCGGTACTCAGAGGCGAGCTCAACATCTACTGGGATTTGTCCCCATTTTTCAATTGCATACTTACCAACCAAGCCTGCGTTATACGCAGTTCCACAAGCAATAATTACAATTTTTTCAAACTTCTTAAACTTAAGTTTTAGATTAAGCCCATCTAAGCGGCCAATTAAAGTATCTGAAATTGCCTTTGGTTGTTCATAAATTTCTTTCAACATAAAGTGGGTAAAACCACCGCGCTCTGCCGCGCTTGCATCCCAGGAGATCTCATACTCTTTTGATTTAACTACCTGTCCAGCCAGGTTCGTTACCTCTATTGAGGTTGGAGTTATTTCAACAACTTCATCTTGACCTAGTTCAAGTGCGACCTTGGTGTGAGCAATAAAGGCTGCAACATCTGAGGCTAGAAAATTCTCACCATTGCCAACTCCAACAACTAACGGTGAATTTCGTCTTGCGCCCACAATATGTGAAGGATCATCGGAATGAATTGCTAGTAATGTAAATGAGCCTTTCAATTGCTTGCACACTTGGCGCATAGCAGCAGCTAAATCACCGTTGTTCTCTTTGCGAGCATCACTTAACAAGTGAACAACAGATTCAGTATCTGTTTCAGACTTAAACTTATGGCCGCGTTTTTCTAACTCAGCGCGTAATTGAACATAATTTTCAATAATTCCATTATGTATTAATGCAAGCTTTCCATCATTATCTAAGTGTGGGTGAGCATTTGTATCAGTTGGTCCACCATGAGTTGCCCATCTAGTGTGGCCAATTCCGCTAGTTGAATTTGGAGTTTTGGCTAACGCCTCTTCTAAGTTTTTTAACTTGCCAGCTCGTTTTTCAATAAATAAAGGTTTACCAATTTCAGTGGGAAGAGCTATGCCAGCTGAGTCATAACCTCGATATTCAAGTCTGCGCAGTCCATCTACTACTGGCTTTAGTGCGGAGTTTTTACCGGTGTAGCCAACAATGCCGCACATTTATAAAACTCCTTTAACTACTTAAGCTCTAATCTTACTAGTTGGGCTAATGATTCTGCGATTTTTTGAGCCAAATCTAATTCATTTGCCTCAACCATTACTCGAACAAGTGCTTCTGTTCCGGATGCACGAAGGAGCACTCTGCCATTTTGACCTAGTTGTTGCTCAGCAGAAGTGATTGCATCCTTAATTTTTACTGAGGATGGCAATTTATCTTTATTGACATCTTTAACATTGATTAAAACTTGTGGGTATTTTTCCATTGTTGATGCCAGTTCCAATAATGATTTTTTAGATTTAGCCATGACCTGCATGACCTGTAATACAGTAAGTAAACCATCACCGGTATTTGAGAATTGGCGCATAATCACATGGCCAGATTGCTCACCGCCTAGGCTGTAATCATTTTCTAACATCTTCTCTAATACATATCGATCACCAACTGCTGTCTTTTCAAAATTAATTCCAAGTGCTTGCATAGATTTTATAAACCCTAGGTTGCTCATCACAGTTCCAACTACCGCTTTTTTATTTAACTTTCCTTGAGCTAAATAGGAGCTAGCTAAAATATTTAATATGTGATCGCCATCAATTACCTCACCAGTTTTTGCAATCAAAAGACAACGATCAGCGTCCCCATCATGGGCAACCCCAAGATCGGCATTAGCTTTTTTAACCTCAGCAATTAAATTATCTAAATGAGTTGAGCCACAATTTTCATTGATGTTCCAGCCAGTTGGTGTAGCAGATATTGCCTTAACACTCGCCCCAGCTCTTTCATAAGCAATTGGTGCAACGGTGGAGGCTGCGCCATTTGCGCAATCCACAATTACATTTAAACCGTTTAATTTTGTTGAAATTGTTGCCAGTAAATGTTTGATATATCGCTCTTTAGCTCCTTCATCTAAAACAATTCGACCCACATTTAATCCAGTTGGTCGATCCCAAGGCTCACCTAATCTGGCTTCTATTTGGGCTTCGACTTGATCAGCTAATTTATCCCCGCCTTTTGCAAAGAACTTAATTCCATTATCTGGCATTGGGTTATGGGAGGCACTAATCATTACGCCTAGATCGGCATTACTTTCTTTAACTAAGAATGCAATTGCAGGTGTTGGCAGTACGCCAACTCGGTAAACATCAACGCCAGCACTAGTTAATCCAGCAACAACTGCTGCCTCTAAAAAATCACCAGAGGCACGAGAATCTTGTCCAACAATTGCTTTTGGGCGATGGCCAGCAAATGCACCAATTTCACCTAGAACATGTGCGGCAGCGATTGCTAAATCAACAGCAAGTTCAGCAGTGAGATCAACATTTGCAACACCTCGTACACCATCGGTGCCGAAGAGGGCCATATTAGATTTTTTAGCGACTAAGAAATTAGCGCTTGCTGTATTGAGAACGCTTACGAGCCTTCTTAAGGCCGTACTTCTTGCGCTCAATTACACGTGCATCACGAGATAAGAATCCAGCCTTCTTCAAGGTTGGTCGGTTCGCATCAGTATCAATTTCATTTAACGCACGAGCAACGCCAAGACGAAGTGCTCCTGCTTGACCAGATGTTCCACCGCCATTGATGCGAGCAAAAACATCATATGTTCCTTCTGCGCCAACAGTCTTAAATGGATCAGCAACTAATTGTTGGTGAACCTTGTTTGGGAAATAAACCTCAAGTGGCTTGCCATTAACTACCCAGCGACCAGATCCTGGAACTAAGCGAACTCTGGCAACAGCTTCTTTACGACGACCAACGCCACCACCGGGAGCAGTAATTGCCTTGCGGTTTGTAGCTGCTGCTGGTGTGCTTGAGCTGTATGAGGTTGGTAGTGCCTCAGTGCTTGAGTCTAAATTTTCCTCTGACATTTTTCTCCTATTTTATTTCTTTGAAATCTGGGAAACTTGTTTGAACTCAAATGCCTTTGGGTTTTGAGCTGCATGTGGATGCTCACTACCTGCATAAACTTTTAACTTAGTTGCAGCAGAGCGTCCTACAGAATTCTTTGGCAACATTCCTTTGATTGCTTTTTCAACCGCGCGGGTTGGGAATTTTTCAAACAAATCTGAATAAACAGTTGAAGTCATACCGCCTGGATAACCAGAGTGTTGGTGTGCAAATTTTTGTGAGCTCTTTGAACCAGTCAATGCAACTTTGTCAGCATTGATAACAATTACAAAGTCACCCATATCCATGTGAGGAGCAAAAGTTGTTTTGTGTTTTCCGCGCAATAAGTTTGCAGCGTGGGTAGCAAGACGTCCGAGCACCACATCTTGAGCATCAATGAGATACCAACTACGGGTGATCTCACCAGCTTTAGGTGTAAATGTGCGCACGAGCATCTGCCTTTCTTATTGCTAAGGATTGTCCCGATTGGGTCATTTCCAGAGGCCAAAGATTACCTTCAGGTGTGGGACTAGGTCAAAACCGCATCCTGGCCCCGCTTAGAAATCGCCCTCATTCTCTTGCCCCTGCTGCAGATGGTGATAATCGTTGTAATTAGCCAAGTATTGATCCGCCGGCGGGAAATCAACCTTAATAAGAGATAAACCTTTTGCTGGAAAGACGTAACTATCTGAAATTCGCACTCGACCCTCTAATGTTTTTTTCATCCATGCTGGTTCAAACCTTCCTTCACCAACACAAACTGCTGCTCCTACTAAATTTCTAACCATGTTATAGCCAAAGGAGTTAGCAGTAATCTGGCCGACCACCAAACCTTTTTCATCCCGGTGCCAGTTAAATTCAAGTAATTTCTTTATGGTGCTTGTTCCTTCACGGTGTTTACAAAAGGTGAAAAAATCATGCTCACCAAGTAATGTTTTTGATGCTTCATTCATTAGATCTATATCAAGTGGGCGAAACCAGGAAACGCTGTCATGGCGATCAAAAGGCGCGGTGACTTTTCCGCCATCAACTATCTTGTATTGATAGGTGCGAGAATTCGGACCAAATCTGGCATGAAAATTAAGTGGCGCCCAATCTGCAGCCAGCACTCTGACATCTGGTTTTAGCAATTGATTTAGCCTAAAAGCTAAGTTTTCTACTTCAGTATTTTCTGGCAGATCAACATGTAAGACTTGATGTTTTGCATGCACACCAGCATCAGTTCGCCCGGCAACTATTGTTGAAACTTCACCTCTGGTAATAGTTGAAAGTGCGGTTTCAAACTCTTCTTGAATAGTTCGAAGCTCAGGTTGTTTAGCCCAACCAGAAAAGTGCGTGCCGTCATAAGTTAAATCAACACGTAAACGAGAAAACCCACTCTTAACTTCAAGAGTGGGTTTAGTCATAATCTTTATTTTAGGTCTGCGTTATTACTCAGCTTTCGCTGCTGCTTTTTTTGCAACCTTTTTAGCCGGCACGCCAGCTTCAACCATTTCGATTACTGCCATTGGTGCATTGTCACCTTTGCGTGGACCGATTTTGGTTATACGGGTGTAGCCACCATCACGGGCTTCAAATCTTTTTGCAATGTCTGTAAACAATGTGTGCACTACAGATTTGCTAGAGATTCTGGCCATAACGCGACGACGTGCTGCAAGATCACCTTTTTTTGCATGAGTGATTAATCGCTCTGCTAATGGACGAAGACGCTTTGCCTTTGCTTCAGTTGTGGTCAACTTTCCTTTTTCGAAAAGTTGCGCAGCTAGTGTGCCCAGCAATAATTTCTCATGTGCTGGTCCACTTCCTAAACGTGGGCCTTTACTTGGCTTTGGCATATTCTCTCCTAGACCTCTTCAGCGTCGACAAGTTCATCATCAACGTTGCTTCCATAATTAGCATGCTTAGTTGGATCAAATCCAGCTGGGCTGTCCTTTAATTGCATTCCCATGGATTGTAATTTCGCCTTAACCTCATCAATTGACTTGGAGCCGAAGTTACGAATATCCATTAGATCTGCTTCAGAACGTGAAAGTAACTCACCAACGGTGTGAATACCTTCGCGCTTTAAGCAGTTATAAGAACGAACAGTTAGATCAAGATCTTCGATTGGAAGTGCCATATCAGCCGCTAATGCTGCATCTTGAATGGAAGGTCCCATCTCAATACCTTCAGCGTTAGCATTTAATTCACGTGCTAGACCAAACAACTCAACCAATGTCTTTCCTGCCGATGCCATGGCATCAGCTGGCTTCATTGATCTCTTAGTCTCAACATCTACAACTAAGCGATCGAAGTCGGTGCGTTGTTCAACGCGAGTTGCTTCAACTTTGTAGGTAACACGCAATACAGGTGAGTAAATAGAGTCAACTGGAATTCGACCAATTTCCCCTCCTGCTTGTTTGTTTTGAACAGCGGTGATGTAACCACGACCGCGCTCAACTGTTAATTCAATCTCAAACTTTGCCTTTGAGTTTAAGGTAGCAATGTGTAGCTCTGGGTTGTGCACCTGCACACCAGCTGGAGCTGCAACATCTGCACCAGTAACAATTCCATCACCATTTTTACGGATGTAAAGAAGTGATGGCTCATCATTATCTGAAGATAAAACTAGGTTTTTGATGTTTAAGACGATCTCAGTTAGATCTTCTTTCACACCTTCTAGGGCAGTGAACTCATGCAACGCATTGTTTACTCGAATACCAGTAACAGCTGCTCCTGGAATTGAAGATAACAAGGTGCGACGAATCGAATTACCAAGGGTGTAACCGAAACCTGGTTCTAGTGGCTCAATAATGAACCGTGAACGGTACTCGCTTACTACTTCCTCAGTGAGGATGGGGCGTTGTGCAATTAGCACTGTATTCCTCCGTATGTTCTGGAAGACCCTCTATTTGATCTTCCGGTTGGCTTACGATATTAAGTTTTTACTGCTGTAAATCTTTACTGCTTTAATTACTTGATTACTTGGAGTAAAGCTCAACGATTAGTTGCTCTTGTACTTGAGTATCAATAATTGGGCGGGTTGGAATTGCGTGAACCAAAATACGCATCTTTGATCCCACAACCTCCATCCATGCTGGAACTGCTTTCTCACCAAGCTCGGCGCTAGCAACAATGAATGGTGTGGTGTCCAGCGAAGCTGGCACAACATCAATTACATCCATTGGTGTTACGCGAAATGATGGAATATTTACGCTCTTGCCATTTACTAAGAAGTGACCGTGGCGAACTAACTGACGTGCCATGTCACGGCTCTTTGCAAAGCCAGCGCGGAAAACTACGTTGTCTAAACGAGTTTCAAGTAGTACCAAAAGATTTTCACCTGTCTTACCTTGCAGACGGTTAGCCTCTTCGTAGTAACCACGGAACTGACGTTCTAGAATTCCGTAAATACGTGCGCACTTTTGCTTCTCACGCATCTGTAGTAAGTACTCAGAATCCTTTGAGCGAGCGCGACCATGTTGTCCTGGTGGATATGGACGTGACTCAATTGGACACTTTGGTCCATCACATTTAGAGCCCTTAAGGAAGAGCTTTACTTTTTCGCGACGGCATCTTTTGCAATCTGCACCGGTATAGCGAGCCATAGTTTTCTCCCTTTCCTTATACTCGACGTGGTTTACGTGGACGGCAACCGTTA